>Ga0190313_1001082_pt1 | contig 14902 bp, 30 predicted proteins | sample 4870071011_MG_FD_169989 | JGI IMG/M metagenome (GOLD analysis project Ga0190313, IMG submission 169989) | Hydrothermal vent sediment bacterial communities from Southern Trench, Guaymas Basin, Mexico - 4870-07-10-11_MG | ecosystem: Environmental > Aquatic > Marine > Hydrothermal vents > Sediment ...
TAGAGGAGGTGTGGAGTTGAGAGGGTATATCTAGCGCCACGCGATGGTGAGGGCTTCTCAAACCTGTTTTTTAAGGGTTATGGCGGTTGCATTAATGCGCCTGGAGGCCTCCTATGCCTAATGCCGTATCTAGCAAGGTAGGGCTCGATCCACTCTGGCCTATAGATGACGTATCTAACTCCCATCTCAGCTGCCATTGCTCTATGGACAGGCGAATCAATTGTTGTTAAGAGGACTAGCTCTATTGGCTTGTGCCAGTGCTCCCTGAACTCCTCGGTCATCTTAAATGCCTTTTCATATTCTTTTAGTTGTAGGAGCTTCCACCACTCTGGCCTCACCAGGGCCTCTATTATTATGACCTTTTCGGGCAACAGAACTATGGCGTCTGCCTGCCAGGTCCAGAGCTTAAGAGCCCTGGCCTCCTCTGGGCTCTTAACCCTCTCTAATAGCTCGGCTGATGGCTTTCCCAATCTGACGTTTGTGCGCCAGGTGCCTGGGGGAAAGTTCTTTGAGAGCCACTCGACTAGGTATGGCTCATGCACAATCGTATATGGCCTCCTACCCAAAATGCTACACCCAAGTTAAGTTATGTATACTCTCAGTAGAAATGTGTTATGTTTAAAAAGCATGGCTATACTCTTCCTCACAAAGGAAAATATGTTTTGGGAGGTGGTTGATGGGTCATGTCCCTTCCAAGCCCCCCACCTGGAATGCCAGCTAAGGCAACCCCTAAGAGGGTCTTAAGCCCAGCTGAATGGCGAGAGAGGCAGATAAACACCCTTAAGGCTGTTGGTGAAGCCAACTTCAAGCAGGGAATCGCCTCACCAAGGAAAGACCCAATAGCTGCAGCCATTGCGGCCGAGGACAAGTGGGCAAACAGGATAAGGCAAGCCATTGAGAAGCAGTCGAGGAAGAAAGCGCTAGAAGCAACAAACATTGACGAATGGTATGCCTATACAGCGAATATAGGCGCTGCAAGGCTAGTTGAGGGCGTAGTCAAAAGAGAGAAGGAGGTAGCTGACTTCGTTAACTCCTGGCAGCCATTATTGCTCGACCACTTAAGCAAGATAGATGCGATGCCAGCTGTGACTGATAAAGACATGGAGGAGAGGATGCTGGCCAACCTACGTGGCCTCAAGGCCCTCAAGGGTGCATGGAGGGGCAGGGCTTAAGGCCCCTCCATAGGGATTTCCAGGGAGGTGCAATAGCATGGTCGTAGTAGTGCCATTAAACAAGGTCTTCAAGCAGGGAGTTAACTACAGGACGCATCCCAGGACAGCCTACCTGATAGAGAAGATAGGGACTGACGGCGCTTCAGCTACCAGGCTTAAAGTCGACGGTAAGGACCTAGGAGCACTAATAAGCGACGTTGCGCCACTAAGGAAAACTAATAGTTACATTGTTGGGCCATTAGACATAAGCAGACTTCCATATGTCATTCCGCCTGAAACGGACTTCTCTGTTGATGGCCCAAGCGGAGCTAAAGTGAGGGTCATAGGCAAGGTGTACCTATTAGCTCCTGGAGAGCCAACACCTGAAAGCCTCTTAGCTAGGTTTAGGGAGCAGCCAAACAAGCACATAAGGTACGTCGAGGGATCGGTAAGCCTTGGAACTGATGTGGCGTGGGCTGATGGCGATGAGATTACGCTAACTACCATAACGCCTTTAACCATTGAGAAGTTCAAGTTCAACGACCTAGTGATGGTCAAGATAGAGAACGCAACCATTAATGACGGCGATGTTGTGATACAGTTCTACTTGGACAACAACCCGCTCGAAAACCTCTATGGAACTAATATTAGCCCCGGCATCGACGTATTGGCCATGCCTCATAGGGATGACGTTGGCACCAACGAAATCGCCTTCACATTAAAGGACTTCCCAATTGAGGTTATCGGCGATCACACTCTTAAGGTGACCGCTAAGAACGTTAGCGGATCAGCCATATCACCGCCATCAGGAGCCTCAATAACATTGACGCTCTACATGGTTGCGGAGTACGAGAAGGGTGGTAGATAATGGCCTTCTATACATTTAAGACGCTTGACCTTGGAACGATATCGGCAGGCTCAACTACCAGCAACTCCTGGACCAGCGATGACGACTACATAATTAAGCGAATGTACGTTGTAGAGTACACCTCAACAAAGGTTGGGACCAGGTTCCTGACTGGGACCTTTAGGATTGACGGCTACGTCTTCACTAAGGATGTCGTGCCATTATCATTATTCGAGGGCTACAGGAACCAGGTGCCAGAATTAAACATTGACTTCAGCAAGGGCAAGACCTTCTACTACTCAGTTAAGAACAATCACCCTTCAGACTCCATAGCTGCCTACCTGGTGCTCGAGCTGGAGAAGAAGCCTTAGCATCACGTTAAGCCTCACACTTCTTTTTTTTATTTTAATTAATGTGGGGTGAAGGTTGATGTGCGCAAAGTATAGCATAGCTCACGTGGTTGAGGCTGCTGCTGGAGCTGAAGGCGACTCCACAGCAGCTAAGATAATTGCTGGGCGCAAGCTCAAGCTTAAGAAAGTCACCTTCGTTTTTCCATCAGGATCAGGCTTTCAATTACAGCTTTACGTTAAGAGGGGGGAGGAGAGGGTAGTCCCCAATGAGGGTTACGTTGTCGGCGATAATAGTGTAGTCACTATTGAGTGCGATGTTGAGTATGAGGGTGAGAGCAGCATAGTTGTCCACTACAAGAATGCTGATACTGCTAATCCCAAAAGCGCATTAATAATCCTTGAGGGGGAGGTGTAGCTATAAATACTTAAAGCAGGTAAATCCTCGGGGAGGTGATGCGTGGACATGAGCTTCACCCACAAAATGGTTGGAGACCTAATCTTCAATCAGCAGGAGGGAAAGATAACCCACAAGGAGACCCGAGGAGACCTAGCGAAGTATATAGTTCAGCTTGCCATTCCAGTCCACCTCTTAGCTAAAAGCGTTAGCATAGCTATTGATTCGACTGGCGAGAAGGAGACTTGCGGCCACTTCAAGCTTACAAGTGAGCTTCTAAAGCACTTGTCTGAGGCTTACCTTGAGGTTTTAGCTGACGAGCCTTCAGCTACAGATGCAACGGTGGACGTTCACCTCTGGAATTGGACTGACGCTTCAAGCATTGTGACTGTGAGCTTTAGCGGTGCTGGCGGCTTCAAGGCTTCAGGCAACATAGCTAGCACGCTTAAGGGCTTGGCGGGCAAAGTTGTCAACGCTAGGATCTATGTTGCGACTGCTTCAGGTACTTCAGGTGCAACACAAGTGTTTAGGAGCATCGTGTTGAGGCTCATATACGACTTGACTAAGTGAGCTTGGCGTTTCACGTGAAACAATGGTGGGCTAGCGATGAGCGACGCCTTGCTGTACACTCCACCGGGATGCGTTCTTTATCTTGACTTGAGGAAGCCAGTTGGAGATAAGTTGCTTGACTATTCGGGTCACGGGAACATTGGTACGATATATGGTGCAAGGCTTGAGTATAGGCATCCGCTTTGGGGTTTGAGCTTTGACGGCGTTGACGACTACGTTGAGGTGCCCGACAGCGATGTGCTTAACAGCGATACATTTACAGTTGCCGCGCTGTTTCATCCTGTCTTGCCGCATGGAAACAACTATACGAATGCCGTGATCAACAAGGCGCTCTATAGGGCGGTGCCGAACGGGAAAGGATGGTACTTGAGGTTCTATGGCAGGAACAGCCTTAAACTTCAGTTCGGCGTCTACTATGATGATGCCGAGGTCAGGGCGGAACATTATGTTGACACGTCTTGGCATTTCGCGGTTGCGGTCTATGACGGCGCTTATCAAACACTTTACGTTGATGGCGTTGTGGTGGCTAGAGTAAAAGGCGGGACGACGTATCAGAAGCCTGTTGGCGTGAATTTGAGGCTTGGCAGGGCTGGTGCACTTCACGGCTACATCGCCCTCGCACAGGTGTACAATCGCGTTTTAACTGCCGATGAGATCAAGATGCTCTATGAAGACGTCAAGCTTAGGTTGCTTAGGCGCATGCAGCCATTAGACACAAAGATGATACGTTAATTAGCCATGAGGTGTTTCACGTGAAACGCATGATAGCTAGAGACTTGCTGTTTGCTTTTGCGTTCACCTGCATCATGGCTGGCTACGACATCTTGATTGTCGAAGGTCTCTTTAGAAAGCATGGTTTGTGGAGCTTAATTCACGTTTATCATCAAGCCACTTGGTGCTACCTCGCTTTTGCTCTCATAGTGCTGATTGCATGTGCTATGCGTTCACCCTTCTTTGCTGTCTATGCGCTCATTATGACTTACTGCGGGTTGGAGGACATCATGTACTTCCTGCTTCAATTGAAGTTGCCTCCATCAAGCTTTCCTTGGCTCAGCTTTCCACATCAGGCGCCTTCATTAGCTGAGCTTGCAGGTGTATGCGCTTTGCTGCTTATAGCTGCTTTTTGCGCTCAAATCTGTATATTGCACTTTAAGAGGGTTGGGGGGTCATAGGGATTTGCCATTATACATAGCTGAGCTGTCGATACCCGCAAACACGCCTCCGACAAGCCCTCAGAAGGCGGTGGTTGAATTGTGGGAGGAGGTCTTGGAGCAGGTGATCATTCTTATTCCAGCTGGCCACATGGCTTTGACTGGCCTAAAGGTGTTTTACGGTGACGAGCAGTTGATCCCTAAGCCTCATGGAGCGTGGCTTAAGGGCGACAACTTGACCTTGAGCTTCAAGATGATGTGGAGGCTCCCCGAGAGGCCAACAAGATTGAGGCTTGAGGGCTACAACAACGATGACACATACGATCACACCTTCTACCTCTATTTTATTACGGCTATGAAGGAGGAGGCCGAGTGGTGGAGGGGCATAAAGGACTTCGCCGACACCCTTAAGCGATTGATCTTCGGCGAGAGAAGAGTTCCAGCAGCAGCCCCGCCGAGGAGGGTTCCACGTGGCTAAGGGCTACCCCGACTTCGCAATAAACAAGGTCATGGAGGACTTACTTGCTGAGCTTAGGGATTACATGAAGATCTACTCGGCGTTCTACGATGGATTAAGGAGGTACTTTCCATTCCACAGTCCAAACACGCTCCTAGTGGATTTAGACGACTTAACTGTGATGGCTCAAACTGCTACGATCTATAGGGGCCTCTACTGGATCATTAATTACGGCTATGTGGTGCTCGACTTGTGGAGCAAGCTTGACCCCAAGCCCGAGAAGTACTTGGGCTTCATTTGTAGGACTAGGACTGATACTGGTGATGGCTACTGGCATGCATACGGTCTGGCGATAGATGAGAACAACTGGTATGCATGCAAGTTTGATGTCATCTCGTCTGGAGGCGACTTCTACTTGTGTAAATGCGTTGATGGCAGCAGGAGCGACTTGACTGACATTAAGGAGGCTGTGGATCTACCCAAGCTTTCACCTCAAGACGTGATGTTCTTAAGGGATTACTCTGGAGTGATCTTGGCTGGCAGGGCTGACAGGGTGAGGATAGCTCATTACGATAGCGACGTTTTAGATGTCAAGCACCTGTATCTGCATGCATCAACGCCTCAGGGTCACAACAGCTACATAATCTTCAAGAAGGTTCTGGTCTTCTGGGAGTGATGGCTATGGGCGGAAGGGATGAGGGGCGCCGGGACCCATCACCAGCAACATGCCACATCTGCATTCAAGCTGAGAGGATAGCCCGGATCGAGGAGGCGATATGCTGGCTTAAGAAGCGCTCAATGGCAAACCTGGTAATGATGGTTGCAACAGTCATAAGCACAATGGCGACGCTAATATTAATAATCGTGAAGCTATTCTTAATGGGGTAGAGATGCCTGAACGTAGAGACAAGCTGGTATCTTCAGCGACATAGCTGAGGACCCATAGGGATTTTAATGATCGCCATTAAAAATCCCTATGAGCACCGGCTCCCTATTAAAATAGAAATAGGAAATTATAGGGGTTCAGCTTTTCTGAGAAACCGAAAAACCATCTAAATTTTTACGCTTAAGTGAAAGGACCAGCACAGGACCTTTTAAGTGACCCCTAAGAGCTGCACATCATTAGAAATCCCTATGAGGGGCCTTAGGGATTCTCGACCTCTAAGAATCCCTATGTGCGCCTTAGGGATTCTTAGAGGGCTGTGTGTGCTTTTGTGTGTGCAGGCCTAGCTGCTCAGCTGCGCACAGCTAACATCAGTTTTATGAGCACGCTTCACCAGTAAACTTGTATTCTGTGTGCTGTGAAGTTCATTATATGCACGCGTTTCTAGAAACCTATTTAAATTTCTAGAAATCTATTTAACTGTGGTGGCTTTATGGCTAAGGTTAAGAAGGGAAAGAAGGGGATATACATCATAATTAGTGAGGAGATCGATAAGAAGCTGCGCGAGCTAATAAACATGAAGTATAACGGCTTTGAGAAGGGGCTTCTAAGCGCTGAAGTAGAGAACGCGCTGGCCCACTGGATAGCCCTGCACACACAAAAGCACGCAAACCCAGCAGTCAACAGCCTAAACCCAAAGCCCAAGGTCAAACAGGTCTTTGACGCGATCCGCGAGAGGCTAAAGGCAAAATACGGCTACTACCCACAGCAAGTCTCATTTAGGGATTTAGAAGAGGCAATAGAGCTCGAGCGCGGAAGCGATAAGCGCACCATCAAAAAGTGGATACAGCTATTCCTAAAATACAAGCTGATAAAGCACATAGCAGGCCAAGTCTATGAGGTGGTATGACGTGACAACTCGATGGACATGGTCGCCTAAATTCACGACACACCAGCCTAGAGATCCCTGCGGTCAAGTTCATTTTAGGGACGGTTGCCTATGCATTTACTGCAAGCACTTCTATGAGTGCAGGGTTCTCCAGGTGCCTCTCGCAAAAATGCATGACGCGTCTTATGCAGATCGTGACAGGACCATTGACATTACAGCCATCAAGGAATTTATTGAAAAAAGTGAATGCGCGCGTAAAGTGCTTAAAAGCCTTGCTAAAGCGCCCAAGACGGTCAGAGAGTTAGCAATCGACATAGGTTACAGTATGAGACATGTCCATCGAGTTGTCAAGAGGTTGGAACAGCTCGGCGCATTGACAAGAGAGGCTGAGCTGATAAAGGACGTGACTAGGACAACTGATGGTAGATTAATCACAACATACGAGAAAATCTGGCGCTACCATGTCAATGGTCCTGTCACACAACTGCTAAACGAGGTGATTTAATGAGGTGCCCATATTATCCATGCCCGATGAGTGAGGGGCGCAGCCACTTATGCGTAAAGCCAACGTATTGGGGCTGCGCCCTTTACAGGATCAAGAGCGAGATGAGGAGGAGGCAGCGGGGGATGTGAAGTGGCGAAGAGCAGGAGGGGCTACATAGTCGTATTCAACATGGCATCAAAGAGCTTTAAGGTGTACAAGGAGCTTGATGGAGCATTCATAGATCAGGTGTGCGAGCTCAAAGCAGGCAAAACGGTCTTCAACATCGTGGATGCCTGCAGCTTAATAGCGAATGCAATTGATGGGGTGCTCGAGCACCTGGAGAGGAACTTCCTGGCGGAGTGTAGGGATCATGAACGTCGCCTTAGAGGTCTACAGGATAATACTCTTAATACTGCTAATGTTGCTAGCAGCACTTGCACTAGAGCAGCTGATAAACTGGCTCATTAAGCGATGAATTGATAAATGCTGGCTCACCAATGTATTGGTCTGGAGGTGGTTTGGTGAGCTGGAGGCAGAGATATGAGAGCCTCATAATAGTCTACGACCTAGAGAGGCCCAGGAGGCGAGTCATCGACTACATAGCTGAAAGGGTTAAAGGTGAGGGGGCAGTGGAGTGGGCAAAGTTCCTGGCGCGCATGCACGGCATGAAGCGATTCGGCTTCATCCTCTACCACAAGGCGCTTGGAGTAGAAGCAATGGAGCTGGAGCAGCAAGGTGAACATTAATGTCGTGCGAGAGGAAGACGTGCGGCAACTGCGCATTCTACGCCGAGTGCAGGATAAGGATGACGATAGACAATGCGCTAGACATCTTTGAAGAATACTTCGAGAAGAAAGAGCTTGGACAGACATCAATACACAACGAGGTACGCCACATACTCGCGAGCAGGTGCATCTACTATAAAGTGTAGGCGTGGGCGCAATGGTGGTCATCGAGATACCCATGCCAGACTCGCTAGTAGCATTAACATGGTTCCTGCTGGGCTTCACATTAGCAAGGCAATTCGGAAAGAAGTTCGACTACGAAATACAGCAAACCCAATGGTTCAAATCCCTAAGCCCATTCTGGCGGTGGTTCGTAAAGTGCCTCCTCAACTTCACGCATCACTACTGGATTGGGCTGCTCTTAATGTGCTACGCCCACTTAACGCCCTGGCCAACAGAAGTCTTCTATTTCGGCTTAGGGCTATTCATAGATGACCTCCCAGACATACCGAGGCGCTATAGAAAGCTATTCAAGATACCCTGGGCGAGATAATAACCCCTCTTTTTTTAAACTCGATGCGGACTTAAAAGCAAAAATGCCTTAAGAAATGGTTAAAAAGCTATTTTTTCACGTAAACATCTATGAGGGCGGGTAGCTCAGAAGGTAGAGCGCCCGGCTCCAGACCGGGTGGTCGGAGGTTCAAGTCCTCCCCCGCCCACTACAAAGATCGTGGTGGTGCAAGTCATGGATGTTGAGGGCCTCAGGCCTCAGCTCATAGGGATTCCCAACGGCGAAATCCCTATGAGGGGCCGCGCGCTGTGGCGCGTAGCATTCACAAAATTTGAGGGCTACACGACCATGTGCATTAACTGCCGCCAAATCATAGATAAAGGCATTAAGTTCACCTTCACCAGGGGTAGCGCCACAATCATAAAGTACCTATGCGAAAAATGCTATAGGACCAGCAGGAATGCAGCAATTCAAAGCGGGACAACAGAAGAGGAGTACGTGGAATCCCTCCTAAGGCTCTAATTAAACCCCCCTCTTCTTTAACTCGCCTAAATTTTTACGCTAATTGCGTAAAAATTTTGACGCCCCACTCAAAACCCCCACTCCTAATTACCTATTCTATTTTTAATAGGAGTGCGCCGGGCCACCATAGGGATTGTGCACCCTCATCAGCTGGATCAGCCTTAAGCTGCGGCTCATAGCCTGGTAGCAAAGAGCGGATCATCACAAGGCCTTAACGATGAGGGGGAGCCACATAAATGCGGGGTTGTCAGGCTGCGCGTTTCCCCCGGGGGAACCCAGCAGAGTTGAAGGCGACCCTGCATGTGGTCCCCACATCGCTCTGATGCGAGGTCCGATGTCTGATGAGGGCTCTCCATCACTGCCCCCCAACCATCAGAGTGCACCGCTCCGCGCACCATTCAGTGCGCCAGAAGCTTCTTAAACTAGTGCACACACTAATAATAAGCGAGGTGCACGAGTTATGAGCGAGGGAATGAAGATAATCTTCTACACAAAGCCAGCTAAGAGCTCAAACCGCATAATCGTGACAATACCACGAAAGCTGCAGCCACTGGTTGACGTTAACAGGACCTACAAGGTAACCCTTGAGGTGGTTAAGTGATGGCGGAGCTCTTCTGCCCGCTGCTTAAGAGGGAGTGCTTGAGGCTTGGCTGCGCCTTCTACGTTGCTGATGAGCACTGCTGTGCAATTAAGCTGCTAGCAGATGCGCTAGACATCATTGCGTCACACCATGAGGGGTGATCAATTAATGAGCGAATTCGACCCAGGCCTGGAGCTAAAACTCGAAGAGCTTGAAAGCAGGGTTAAGGAGTTCATTGACCACGAGCTTGAGAAGATAAGGGGCGACTTAGACCGAATGGACGACCTATTCTCAATACAGCTGGACCAGGACTCAAAGATAAGCCAGCTAGAATCGAGGATCAATCAGCTGGAGGCAACGCTCAATCAGCTAAAACAGCTGGTGGAATCCCTAAACGAGCGCTTCAACAACATGGTTAAGCGCTTTAACCTTCACTTGGCGGAGCACGCCAAGCGAGGTGAAAAATGATGGGTGACACCACAAAAGCAATGGAGAAATTTGACGTGCACATATACCTGCACATAAGCCGCACTCATTACGCGGTAAGCATAACAGCCAATGCAAGGCCACTCCTCACGCTGCCAACATCAATAGTCAAGGAGTACATAGAGAAGGGTAAGTTGATAGAGCTATCGGAGATGGTCGCCAGGGTCATTTCCTTCATAATAACGGATGAATTAAAGAGGGCAGGTGAAAAATAGATGAAGACCAAGGTCTTCTACTTAAGTCAAACAGAAGCCACGATAAAGACCAAGCTGCAGCTGCTACCTAGAAGACAGTACGTCATAATAATACCGAAGGTAGTTGTAGAGGCAATGGACTTAAAAAAGGGAGATTGGGTCTTGGTGAAGCTGCAGAAGTAGCCTCCCCCTAAGCCAACCACCTTTTTTTGTTTATTAGCCCAAATCAGCTGTGCGCCCTAGCCCTCAAAACGTATCTAACAGCGTTTAGGAGAACCTCATCAGTGATGACGCTCCTGGCCAGCTGCCTCAGGTCCAGCACCAAGTCTATAAGCTCATCTTTGGTGAGCGCGCTGAGCAGCAATCTTAAGTTCTCCTCCCTCATGAGGCGGTCGCAACCCCCTTCTTAGACTTATACACCTCACGATTATATAGCGCTTCTAATTTGTCTGGCCTCACAATGTACGTTGCAAGCTCATTCTTGAACTGCTCCTCAGTTAATACTCCATAGCGATAAGCGTAAGTGATGGTCTTAACGTAGTCGCTAGTATCATCGTAAAACGCCTTCCACTCCGCCTCAAGCTTCATTAACGCGCTAAAATCGTTAATTTCCCTTAACGCCTCTAATGCCTGTTGCAGCTCCTCGTCAGTTATGTAGCCCTCCTTATAACACGACATCACAACGCTGTAAATGCTGCTCTTAATGCTGTTAATGCTCTTAAACTCGCTCTCAGACTTAAGGTACTTAAGCTCCCTGGCAATTATGTGCTGCAGCTTCTCAGGCCTAACAATTAAAGCTGATAGCTGATCCCTAAACTCCTCAAGGCTCAAGAGGCCCTGCCTAAACTGGCTCTTCAATGCATCTATGGCATCCTTGGTGTCGTCATTGAAGGCCTTCCACTCAGCGTAAAGCTGCTCCAGCTTTAATGGCTCGACTATGCTCCTCGCCTTCTGAATCTCGTTTAGCCATGTGTCATATGTTATATAGCCTTCAGAATATGCTTTTGTTATCTCGCTCTCAACCTTAATTCTATAGCTCTTGCATGCACCATAAACCATTGCGTATGAGACATACTTTGAGTGCTCCTCGCTATAGCCTGAATCGATGGCGAACTCATAGAACCTCTCTCGATCCACGATTTCGCTTTCAGCTATGTACCTCATAATGAAGGGCGATATCGGGTTGGCTGCAAGCTTAACGTATATGTCCAGGTACTCATCGGGGATGCCGTAGTACTTCAGGTGCTTAGCGAAGAAATCGACTGTTATCTTGCCCCTGCCAAGCGCATTATGCAGCGTCCCTAAGTCAGGGATGTAAGGCGTCAACAATGAATTGAAGTAGTACTTTAATGGGGTGCTGAAGCTCAGCCCAATTATGGTCCCTATGATCGAGCCGATGATGGCGTCGGGATTAATTAGCTTGCTCAAGTGCTCGCCCAATGGCGACAGGTCCAGCCCGCAGCCCATAATCTTAATGTTTGGAACGCTTGCCAGGCCGACCGCGACGGTCGATAATCCACTTAACAATGCTATGAAGGCTGGGAGGTTGGCTGCAGCCTTCTCTGGAGTCATCTTGCCTAGGCCCTTAATGAAGCTTATGATGCTATTGAATATGTTCTCGAAGAACCCCTTCACCTGATCCCAAAGCCAGCCAAGAACACTTGAAATCCATGGGATCGCCGCCTCGTTAATCCACGTCACAATGCTCTTGAAGGCATTTGACAGGGACTCCACGAGCCAATTCCAAAATCCCTTAAGCGCGTCCATTATAGGTCCAGCTATGTGCTCCACAATGAAGTTCATTGCGCCGTCAAATGCCTCTGCAACCCTATTAACAATCCAGGACCCAGCCTTGCTCAATTGCTCTCCGAGCCACGACACTCCAGCCGTTATCTCATTGTATATCCACTTGAACGCTCCAAGGGCCTTCTCGCCGACCCAGCTAAAAGCCCCTAAGATCTTCTCTCCAAGCCATGACAGCCCGCCTGTTATCTGCTCCCACAGCCACGATCCGCCCTCAACGATCTTATTTGCAATCCACTTGAACACATCTAATGCCTTCTCTCCAATCCATGAGAAGGCCTCGAGGACGTGGCTTGCAGCCCACTCAAGCCCCTTGGTAATTTGATCCCAAAGCCATGATGCCCCCTCGACGACCTTATTGTATATCCACTTGAAGACCTCGAATGCCTTCTCTCCAACCCAATTAAGCCCCTCAGTGATCTTGCCCCAAAGCCACTCGAAGAAGCCCCAAACCGTCTCGCTCAGGGTGCTGAAGGCACCGCTAATCTGATCCCAAAGCCAGTTGCCAACGCCGGTGACGGCCTCTACGAGGCCGTTCCACATCCCCTCAAACCAATCTTGAACGCCGTCGAGAGGCCAAGGCCACCCTGTCAACTAGCACCTCACCTAGCCTAATTAATTAAAAAAAGAGGTATAAAATTACGCAAGCCTAACGGTCCTGACCTTGCGCTTCTTAAGCTGCTTCAGGTCCTCCTTAATGAGCTCCTTAACCCTCTCCTCACTATACTCCTCAGCGGGGATAAACAATGTGCGCGGCGGAAAGCCTGGCGCAACATAAGTAACGGCTATCTGACGCTTCTCTTCACCTAATGTTGGATAGGTGACTATCTCAGTCTCGCTTAAAATCGTGACTTCCTTTGGAAGCTCCTCTTCAGCCATCAGCTCTCACCGCCAAGTCTAACTGTCCTTGACCCTGATAAGAACTCTTCTCCCATCTCGTGGGCTATGGTTCTTAAGCGCTGGCAAACCTCACAGTCGCAGTCGATCTCAAAGACAAGCTCAAAGACCTCTATGAGGGCAATGCGCTTACGGAAATCCCTAAGCCACTTGGGCTTCTCAAGCTTCCTGGACCTGCTCACAGGACCACCCAAAGCTTAAAATCCCTATGAGGCTATTTAAGGCTTGGGTGAGAATTGTGTCCGGAGCCACGCACACAATTCTGAAAATCCCTATTGCCAAAATTAAGATCCCAGAGGTTCGAGCTCGAAGCCAATTCACGGATGAGCAGCTGGAGTTCCTTAAGGCCAGCCTGGGCAAGTACGGCCTCTTAAGCTACCCAATCGTAAGGCCATTGCCCGACGGCTCATTCGAGCTCATTGACGGCGAGCATAGAGTTAAGACCGCCCAGGAGCAGGGCATTCAGGAAATAGAGTGCCTGGTGCTGCAGGCGGATGATAGGGATGCAGCAATCATCAACATATTAATGAATGTGGCCAGGGGCCAGCAGGACCCCTTAGGGATCGCAGTAGCCATTGACAAAGCGGTCAAAGCTGGCATGCCATACGAGGAGATAGCAAAGATCTTCAATAGAAGCGTGAGCTGGGTCAAGTTCTACCACTCTTTACTTGAATTGCCAGAAGAGTACCAGCAGGCATTAAGAGAAGGCAAGCTCACTGTTAGCCACATCCGTGAGGCTGCTAGGCTTCAAGATCCATACGAAATTGACAATGCATTAAGGACAGCTATCAACCTCGGCTGGAACGCTACGACTCTTAAGCACTATGTTGACAATCGACTTGAGCAGCTGCGTGCACACTATGAGACTTGTAAAGAGACGGGCATAGTCACTCCACCGCCTCCTCCTGAACCCGAAAAGCTAGTTAAGTACTCACAATGCTTAATATGCGGTAGGATGGTTCCCAGGGAGAACATCTACCTGCCAGCCACGTGCCAGGACTGCTATCAATTAGCGCGCTATGTAGTTCAGAACTGCGGCACGGGAAATGAAGCCATGCAATACATCTACCAGGCATTAATGCACTACAACACGTTCCTACAGATGCAGCAGCAATACCTGATACAGCAGCAGTATCAACAAATGGCGCCCAAGGCGCCTTCCTCCCAAGCGTCAGTGGGACACCCCCCCGCCGGCCCGCAGCAGCCGCAACAACAAGAAATCCCCATGACACCCCAACAAAAGAAGAATGCTATTCAACACGGACAAGGCGCACCTGAAAGCGAGCTTTAGGAGCCACACCTATTTTTTTAACGCATATACGCGCTTTGTGAGGTGGAACTCCCACTTTAGTTAATATTGCTAATAGCTGGGGAACCAATGTAGAGGCTGTGGCATCCCACCAATGAGGGAACAAAGGCTTATCCTTAGGGTCAACGTGAAGCCTAACGCACCTAACAACCTTCTTTTCTGGGGCTCCAGGCCACCTGGGGTGTATCACCATCTTTCCATACTCCCATTGCACTACGGTGAAGCATTTCTCTTCTTCGGGTTCAAGCTCCAATATCTCATAGGGCGGCGGAAGCTCCTTAAGCTCCTCGAGAGGCATAGTATATAGAGCCACGGCCTAGCACCAAAGTTAATTCAAGCAAAATCCCTAAAAAGCTTCTTTTAACCGCAGAAATCCCTATGACCACCTTCACAAAAACTTAAATCTAAAGCGTTAATGGGACGCCCCCCACCAGCCATCAAGCGCGCTCACACATAAAAAAGAGTGCACCTACCCGTGCACCAAAAAGTGCACAGCTAAATAAAGCCGTGCACCGCCCCGCGCACCGGCCGGCGGCCCGCCAAGCCGGCCGAGGCCCGCCGCCTCCGCCCGCCGAGCCGCCGCCCAGCCAGCCCGCCGCCGCCGGCCAAGCCGGCCACGGCCGCCGCCGCCAACACCCGTGCACCACCCCGTGCACCGCTCCACATACTTGTGGAGCGGTGCACGGGGTGGTGCACGGG
>Ga0190313_1001083_pt1 | contig 14885 bp, 16 predicted proteins | sample 4870071011_MG_FD_169989 | JGI IMG/M metagenome (GOLD analysis project Ga0190313, IMG submission 169989) | Hydrothermal vent sediment bacterial communities from Southern Trench, Guaymas Basin, Mexico - 4870-07-10-11_MG | ecosystem: Environmental > Aquatic > Marine > Hydrothermal vents > Sediment ...
AGCCTGGATAGGGCACCGGCCTTCTAAGCCGGGGGTCCGGGGTTCAAATCCCCGCGGGCCCGCCAGCACCATAGATTTCTCATGAAAACTTATATACTCTCCCAGCAGTTCCCTTTTCTTGGAGGTTTCGGGAACTCATGTTCGAACTCAACTCTGATGTTGAATGGTATGAGAGGGTTAGGGTTGAAGCTTTAAGCGACGATGTTAGGCTTAGTATTTTAAGGGCTGTTAAGAATAAGCTTGGATTTAATGGGGCTTGCAGTGCTTTAGGTATTGCTAAGTCGAGTCTTCATAGGTATCTTTCAGGTAAGCGTAAGATACCTGGTAATGTTGTTAAGAAAGCGCTTAGATACCTTGGGAAGGAAGAGTTTGAATCCATAGTTAGCGACTGGGATAGACTTAGAGCCTTAGGTGTAGTGGGAAAGAATGGTGTCATAGATTATGGTCTTGCACTTAAGATACTAGGGCTAGCATCTAAAGACGAATACTTGAAGAACGCTATTTTGAAATTTGTTGTTCAAGAATTTAAGGATGGTCTTAGGAAAATGCTTGGAATAAGTTTTGCAGGAATCAAGTTTGAGTGGAGTGGAGATTTCGAATACTTCCTTATGGAGCGTAAGAAACGTAGAAAGGTTAAGGATCCTGAGACCTTGAAGTACTACAAGAGTCTGTTCATGAGATACCTGCAGAGTAAGGAGCTTTCAGAGAAGCTAATAGACTATGTAGTTAACCATCCAAATAAGTGGCTTAGAAACGTGTTTAGACACTACATTCAGTACCTGTATTTTAGGAGAAGGATTAGCCCTGAAACATTTGGATGGATTATGGAGGTTGTTCCTAGTAGAAGTTACAGGCTAGATGTTAGACCATACCAAATATCTCTAGAAGATCTGAGGAAAACATTAGCATTCCTTAAAGAGAATCATCAACTATACTACACAATCTACAGGGTTATGTTAGAGTCTGGTGCCAGGTTCGAGCATGTGCTCAGGATGTTTGAGAATTGGAGCCCAAGGGAAACTATTGAAATCCCAGGGTTAGACATTGTCACTAGGAGGCTTGTATGTTTTGTGGATAAGGGTTTCTGCAGATACTACATGGGCTTAAGGGGTTCTGAGAAACCATGTGAATGGATGTACTTCAGTATAGAAACTCTGGAAATACTTAAGATTGCTCTGCCTAGACATGTTAATAGACATCAAGTTACTAAGTATGCTAGGAGACATGGTTTATTATTACCGAAATATTTGAGAAAGGTTTCTTGGAGGTTAATGGTTAAGACTATGAGTAGAGAAGCGGCTAGGTTCATACAGTCAAGATTTGGAGAACTAAGAATTAGCGAAGCAAGATATGAAGACCTACTAAGTGAAGCTGATGAGCATTATCCAAGATACCTAAGCTTCTTAAATAACAATACAAAGCTTATGAAGTAAATAGCTAAAGCATTAGGAGTGGGTAGGTCAACACTCTACAAGTTGCTGTAGTCTCTGATAGTATAGTATTTCTAACCGGTTAGACCCCCAAACACAAACATATACTCGTTGAGTTGGGATGACCCTCCTTGGGGGATAAATCTATACTCCAACGCCTAGAGTTTAAACGTACATCTACAAGGATCTACTTTATCATGGAGAGTCTAACCGGTTAGACATGCAATGACAAACTGTACTCAATAAACAACTCTATAAACTATTGGGGGTAAACCTACCCCCAATGGAGTGGCCTCCACTAATTTTACAGGCAAACTCCATATAGAAGACGGGAACATACAGTTATTTCGGTGTAAGTATATGTCTGAACCCAATTGGATGAGAAGGCTTAGGGAATATCTTGGTGGGAGAATACCTAGTGTTAAGGATGCTCTTAGACTATACTATACTAGGGTGCCCCATGGTGTTTTAGAGAGGTTGACTATAGATAAACTTAAGAGAATGGGTTATAGGATTATAAGTCGTGATGATGCTCCTGAGTGTATTAGGAGAGTAGGTAGTCCTGATATAATAGCGGAGAGGGGTGGTGAATACGTAATAGTTGAGGTTAAGCCTAGTGTTCAACTATGGAGATACTCTAAAGCTAAAGCGAAGCTAATCCTAGTAACTAATGTTGAGAGTGGAAGAAACGTAGAGGTCTGGGGATTACGTGAACTAGAAGAATAATGAGGTTATGTGAGGTTGAGGATATGCCTAAATGGGTTGTCCATGAGGACCTTGGTGAAATCTGTAACATACCGGGAAGCCTCATGAGGAGCATAAATAAATTCCTAGATATAGGGCTTGACCACGATAGGGGAAGGCTTATTGTGTATGGGCGCTGGGATCCAGATGAACTATACAGTATAGCTAAGCAAGTCTATGAGAAATGGGGTCTTGAAGGGGTTAAGGCGATGATACACCATCACCTCATGGACTACACATGTTCTCTCCTAACAAAGCTTAAGTATGGTGGTTTAATTAAGTACATTGTAAAGGAGGTTAAGAGAAATGGGTTTGCACGTATATATGAGGACATAAATTCAGGTCAGCTATATACAAGCCCTCTTGTAAAGGGTACTCTTAGAACGATTGAGTTAAGAAGGGAGGAGGCTATAGAGTTTATAGCCGAAAGAATTACATCTAAAGTTGATGAAGTACTTAACTACATAGAGAGAGACTTTGCTAAACTACATGACCCCATCTCAAAACATCTTCACAACTTAGCGAAGAATATGAGAAACTGTATTAGAACATCTGCACATAAACTAATCCACACTTACATAAGCGCATCACTTATAGAAGCACGGGAAAGTCCATGTAAGAGTTTTAGAGGAAAACCTCAACGTAGTAGTTTGAGAAACTTCTAAACCATAACCTTCTGAAAGTATAGGTTAGCGCTTTTGAAGCGTATTGAATTTTTGAAGCATCTAACCAGTAGACAAGCCATCAACTTCCTTTACCCCCCTTGTAGCTCCCTTGAATCTTCAGAAAGTGATCTCTCTATGGAGGTCTAGGACCTACTCTCTTAACAACACTTACATCTAGAGAAGTACCTTTGGGGGATAGATTTGCCCCCCAAGGGGATTTGCCCTAAATGTGGTCTACCATACCCATACATTAAGAGGAGTAGGAGAGGTAGTAAGGTACATCTCTATGCTATACACTACCATGGCTATGAGAGGTTACCTAATGGTAAAACTAGGAAGAAGGTTAGAGAGTGCTATCTAGGTCCTGAAGACCAGTATGAGTATGTTACTAGAACTCATGTCAAGGAGGGCCTAGTTCTTAAGGGTATGGTTAATACCGAAAGAGCACTAACATACCTTGACGCGCTAATTAAACACATAAGCTCAACTAAACTAAGGATATAGCATTAGGATTAGATAATAAGTTTGAAGAACTAGCTAAGAAGCTTAGGGAGATGGCTAAAGGTTAAACATCCTTGAGCGAGGATTTGAGGAAGGAAGTTATTGAGGCACTTAAAGAACTATGTGAAGCAATTAAACACAAAGCAGTAGTTTTCAGCTTAAACAGGGTACTTGTGAATAGTTCTGAGAGATTAAAGTCCTTACATGATTTTTACTTTGTTCTTACTTAAGTATTCTAGAAATGTTTGAAGAGCGTACTTGTATTGAGCTCGTGTTGAAGGTTTTAAGCTGAAGTTTTTGAGGAACTCGAGAATTTGGTTCTCGATCACAGTGTTTAGTTGAATATTTCTCTCTACGCTCCATTTCATAAACCTCTTGATCAAATTTAAATACTGCTTTATGGTTCTTGCACTACAACCTTTCTGTTCAAGATATTTCCCATATTCTTCTACTATTTCTAACCCTGCAAGCTTTCTCGCTGGAACCGTTGTTTCAAGTTCTCTAGCAGCATCCCAAACTCTCTTATACGTCTCTAATATCTTAGTAATAAGCTGGTCGGGAGTTAGGGCATGTGCTTTAGATGCTTTCTCTATCCATTAGGCTAGGTGCGTAGGAACTATTATTGCTATCCTACGAAGTCACGTGAGGGGTTGGAAATACGTCGCACGCTCTACTACCTCCTTAGCAAACTCTAGAACTTCACTATATAATTCCTTATCATTCCTTATGATTCTGAAGAGAGGTGTTTCCCATCTTCTAGGTCTATAAACTTCATCTTTTAACTTTTCATGTCTATGTTTAACAGTTTTAAATACGGGTCTTTCATAAAATCTAGCCCTTAAGGTCATGGAGATGTTTTAAGCAAAACTTCTTAATAGAATCACTAACTCTATCTATCGTTTCAGGCTTATATTTCTTAGTTACATTGGTTAAAGCTATTTCGAGAACCTTACATTCACGTTCACTATATTAGAATACGTCTGGAAGTATGCCCTTTATGAGGAGTCTAACGCCCATTAGTGATAATACCTCTAAGTTTGAAGATATGATTATGTAGTCGGCTGCGTAAAGCCCCATATGGTGGGTGAGTAGAGTTCAGAAGGTGTATCTATTACTACGTAATCATACTTCCTAGTTATTGCAGGTTCCCTCTTCAGTCTAGCAGGACTTTTAAGTCCTCTAAGTCTTTCATCTATAGCGTAAGGTCTTGTTAAAGGCATTTCACCTCTATATGCCTTTATCATGTAGTCTAGTCTAGAAGGTACTATGTCTAATCCATCAATTATAGGTTTTATTTCAAAATATTGGTCCATGACCATATGGAGTGAGCCTTCAATACCTTCTAGCTCATCAACCTTTATGAAGAACGTTGATAAATGTGATTGAGGATCAAGATCTATAAGCAATACTTTCTTATCAAGCTCTCTTAGACTATAAGCAAGCAAAGCCAATAATGTAGTTTTGCCTGTACCTCCCTTCTGTTTAGCTATAGTTATAACTGTAACTACACTTTCACCTTCACATACAAAACACCATAAACTCACCTATATCAGTTACCTATATACTTATGGTGTTTCCCCGAAAACCTCCATGTAGAACTTCCCATGCAGCATTAGTATTGCTAATATATTTAAACATATTCATAAGAGGCACTATTGCACTACCTAAATACACACTTTCTAATTCCTTTAAAGGGTCTTTTACAGCCTGCTCTTTAGAACTATTATGGACTTTTTCTCTTAGAAATAACTAAAACATTACAACCATACAGGCCCCCTAGTGTTAATATGCAGGAAGTTAGTGTCCTTTCCTGCGTTTAAATGTATGTTTAGGTTTAACAATGTCTAGTTATGGTTGTGGTGTTAGGGAAGCAAGAAAACCTAGTGTCCTCCCTTGCCTCTACATATACATTTCCTTGCCTTCTCAACGATACTGCCTTTATTTTTACCTGAGTTCCATCCTAAAACATAATTCCTCCATAAGTGGCTAGAACTGTTCTCCTAAACATAGAAACTCGAGCATGCACATATGGTAGAAGTCCTTATATAAGCTCCTATACAAGCATGGCTCATATGGAGCTCAGCTTATGCTTATAAGCTCTAACGTTTAAAAGGTTCTTGGGGAGCATACAGGGCCTTAAAAGTGAAATTATTGAGGTTCTTAGGGAGCTTGAGGAAGCCCTGAAACCTAAAGCAGTAGTTTTCGACCTAGACGGCGTACTTGTAAATTCTAATGAAAGATATAGGAGATGTCTTGAAGAGGTTTTGAGGAAGTACGAGGGTTAAGTCGATTGAAGAGCTAAAACATATAGCTGGTTGTATGAGGGAATTCTGGAAATGCACCCTATCTGAAAAGTACATGGGCCTAGATAAGCCTAGGGAGGATATGGTTAAAGTTCTTAGAAGCTACCTAGTTAAAGGCTATAAGATAATAATATTGACTGATAGGGTTAAGCAGCACAAGCTAGGAAAACCCGGGAGCAGCTTAGGAAATGGAAAATACCATACCGTGAAATAGTTTTTAAGGAGAAGGGTGATTATAGGAAAGAATACGAGTTTAAAATTGAAATGTTAGGCAAGCCCACGGGGAAATATAGGGTTGAAGCTATATACGATGATTCCCGGAAGTTTATCGAGGAAGTTAGAAGGAAGTACCCGCGAATAGAAGTACATTTAGTTAAAAGCCAAGCCCTATGGAGCATGTTTTAAGGAGCCTAACAATACCTTGCCTTTGGAGAGAAACCTCCCCTAGAACATTAGCAAGATATTAAAAATAATAAAATATGTTTCTTCGTGCTACTTCAGTCTGGAGGTGATTCGATGTTAAAGCCCGAACCTTTCTCAACAATTTCAATTATTTCTTTTGGTCCTGCTTTTTCCCAACCTAGCTTCTTTACATTAACACCCTCAGCCATTAGATCTTTACCTAGAGCTACGGAGAATAGATGTATTATAGCCTTTATCGTTGGACATGGCATACCTAAGTGATCACATAGGCTAGCTATGGGAACAAGCCCGTAGGGCACATCCTCCATAACGTATCTGTGATGAATGCTATCTGGGCCTTTAATCCCTCTATATGCTGGGTTAGTAGACAAGAGCTCGTATAGATCTTTCCCTTTCGCACCGCTCGACTTGTACATAACGCTTTCCAGCTCGTAAAGACTTGGAAGTTCTAATCCTAATGCTTTTCCAACAGCTCTTCTTTCAGCATCTACAGCCTCTATTATCTTAGCTACGGAAGGAGTTACTCCTTCACTATAGAAGCCGAAATCCCCTTTTGTATACTCAGCCCTGCCTAAATTCAAGAGCGTCACTGTTGGATGCAATGGAAAGTTTATGTTATTCAGTATAACCTCTAGAATGTTCCTCGCTTTAGCGAATTCGTAGAAGATACCCTTTAACTCATTTATGAATTCAACTGTCTTTTCTGAGGGTATCGTAGCCAGAGGTATTGTACCGGCATCCTTAACACCAACCACTTTAACCTTAGCAGGCCCTGAGATCCTACATGCAAACGGTAGTGATGCTGTTCCACCTATTACCGCTGGAGGATTTCTTTCCAAGTCCTTAATCATCTTGAGCAGCCTTAGCGAACCCCAGTTATCAGGAATTATCAATACTTTCTGAGATGCATCTAGCACCTGTGCTAACTTGGGCAGGAAATACTCGTGGGCAAATGCAGGCACTACAACAAATACATATTCTTTGCCTCTCACACCGTCTTCAATAGATAACGTTGCATTCTCTACTCTTCCAAAACCTTTTATAACACCCTCGAGCTCTATACCACCTTTCTCCTTTATAGCGTTCACTCTATCAGTATCTACAGGATCAGCACCAACAACTGTGACTTCATGTTCTCTCATAGCTAGTAGGGCCGCTATAGCATGAGCACCAGCCCCGCATCCTAGAATAGCTATCTTTGCCAACATCTCACCTCAGAGACATACCTCAATGGAGCTCTTTATCACGTACTAGAGTTATTAAGGTACCAGCACCTCTCTCTATGGCTTTTCTATAGACTATCTCTGCTACAGCAACGTCAAGCATACCAGTTCCTATTGGTACAAACAATATCATTTCGTCTGGGTTCTCTCTTCCCGGTTTCAGTCCGGCTATTATCTCCCCGATTGACGCGTAGATGTTTTTCTCCGTTATTTCACCTCTTTCTACTAATTTCTTAAGGCATCCTCTGTGAAGAACTTGTTCTACATGGTCTGCAACTATTTTATCGGCAGCCTTTATCACTCCATCATAAACCTCTTGATATGATCCTAGAGCTGCTATGAGATGTCCCTTCCTAACCCATTCCGGTTTTAGGAAGGGTTGCTGAGCTGTTGTTAACGTCACGATAACATCTACGTCTGTGGCGCATTCCTTAGGTTCTTTGCATACTTCTATGTTTGCTTCAACCTTGAACTTTCTCTCTAGTAAATCAAGTGTTCTTTTGATAGCCTCCTCTTTGATATCGTAGATCTTGAATGTTATGTTTGGGTACATGTGCGAAAGCACATAGATATGGTATCGCGCTTGGGTTCCTGCACCGTAAATGCCCACGGATTTAGCGTCTTTACGGGCTAGGTGCTTAATCCCTATTGCGGTCTGAGCAGCAGTACGTAAAGCGGTTATCGTAGCACCTTCCATGATAGCTTTAAACATGCCGTTGTAAGGGTCTATCAATAATACTACAGCTGATATCGTTGGCAGTCCTACGCGCCAATTATTGAAGAAGCCGCCAGCCCATTTTAGACCTGCAACTTTTAACCAATCCGCATAAGCAGGCATAGCATTCACATAAGCTGAGAGACGAGGCCAATTGCCTGTTTCACCCAAATCTAGAGTCAGCTTAGGAGGATTCAGAACCCTGCCAAGCGCGAATTCAGCCCACGTCTTTTCACATGCTTCGACAACTTCCTTGGGAGTAATAAGATCGAAGATCTCTCTATCATCTAGAATAAGTGTTGTATACATTTGAGACCCCTGCGTATACGGTATCTAGTTAAATTATTTAAGCTTTATTATTGCTACTAGGGTGTTAGAATCATATACTATAAGAATGAACGTGAAAACAATAGTCATAACGATAAAGTACAGGAACCCCGAGGAAACATTCGCCTACAACCTCCTCTTCGAAGCCTATCCAGGCATAGTAGTAGACCCCTACAGGAAGATGGTTATAGACAAGGTGATAATAAAGCCATTCTACTACTCACAGAAAAAATGCAGGAGCTGCCAATACAGGCAAGCGTACATAAAAATAGGGCCCATAGACGAGAACCTAGAATGGATAAACCCTAGGGCAAAACCCCTCTAGAGCAAATAAGACCTATCCGAGACCCCTTAGCGGTAGCGAGCATACTTAACGAGATGACTTGTTTATGGCGGAGAAGAGGATCAGCAGATAAACGATTCCTCATTATTTTTCCTTAGAGTTTTGAATAGTTTCATTTTTATCAACAAATTATAAACATAATGCTTATAAGAGTTAATGATTTGCTAAATATTTTGTAGGGGGTGAGTTGTATGGCACATAGAGTTGCATTAGTTACGGGTGCTGGATCTGGTATTGGAGAAGCTATAGCGAAGAAACTTGCTGAGAAAGGATACGTTGTTATAGTGACGGATATCACGGGTGAGGAGAAGAGGGTTGCAGAGGAGATTCGTAGAAAGGGGGGGATGGCTGAAGCCTATAAACTCGATGTTACTTTACCCAACGAAGCCGAGAATGTTGTAGGTAAGGTTGTCAGGAAGTACGGTAGGATAGATGTCCTAGTTAATAATGCTGGCATTTACCCATTTAAATCATTTCTTGACATGACGTTAGAGGATTGGGATAAGGTTATGAATGTTAATCTTAGAGGAGTCTTCATAATGACCAAGACTGTCGTCCCCCATATGATTAAACAGAGGTATGGAAGGATAATCAATATATCGAGTATAGCAGGCCAGAGAGGTATTGCACAGCTAGTCCATTATTGTTCATCAAAGGCGGGGGTAGATGGTTTCACTAGGGCACTAGCAATTGAGCTTGCCCCATACGGTATCACAGTCAATGCTGTAGCCCCCGGTATCGTTAAGACGCCAGGCACCGTTAGAGCCGGCGTAGTAGAGGATTTGAGTAAATCAGTACCGTTGGGAAGAGCAGCCAAACCCGAAGATATAGCAAACCTAGTAGCATTTCTAGCAAGCGATGAAGCATCATGGATAACAGGTCAAGTATATGTAATTGATGGCGGCCACATAACCAAATGGCCATAATCATATATAAGACCAAATCAAAATTGTAAAGCCGGGGGAGTCTACAATACCCCACCCCCTTTTAGCCTATAACTCTCTCGGTCTTCAAGAGAGAATCTCCTCGACACCAAGGGAGTTTTGACGAGAGTATCAAGAGAATGAGCATCAAGAGAGTACAAGGGATGAAGAGGTCTCTAGAAATGATATCCGCGTAACCCTCACCCCATAAGGCTTAACCTAACGTAAGCTTACAATAAGTTAGTCATACTAATAATATGTGGCATATGGGTGGAGCGCGGTGTCAACCACTATTATATGGTTTGCTCTTGAGTCAGTCATAGATAAGGACGAATACATTGTTGCCGCATACCTACTAGAACTAGGAACTCATAAACCAGAAGGCAGCAGAGGAAATAGCTATGGAGAATTCAACTTTAATAAACATAGTGAAGCCTGCCATAAAATAACTGAAGACATTCTAAACTATGAACTGAATGAGTTATAGACTAGTTCATGAGGGTTCGGGGTAATAGTATGTTCATAAACGTAATGACTAGTTCATGAAAGTCCATGACCTATAATTACACGATGACCTTGAGTATGTTAAAAAGTCAAAAGATCACTAATGGCAACATGTGTGGAAAGTATATACATTGATGTAGTACTAGGTATAGTGTGATGGGTTAACACGTACTGTACGTGTTCATAAGTTTGTAGATGGTCAGAAGTTGGGAGTATTAAGTTCATGGGCTGCTAATCTATCTCATGGTGATTAATGCTAGTAGAGCCCTCATGAGACACACGGGTTATCCACCAATATTAGAGTAAATATTGGAGCTAATATTGAACTTTTATGATGCACCTTATGACGCACTTTATGACAGTTTTTATGACACTTTGTGACGTTAATAGGTTAAAGTAGGATCTACCTATAGTAGTTTCTACTACGAGCTGAAGTTCAATTTTATGGGGAATTCATAAACTATTGCTGTATTTTTTGACCTCTCTATAGTTAGAAATACTAAAACTGATATTAACTCATGGAGTCTACCTATAAGTAATTAGTAAGAAAGACCTTTGGGGTAAATTTATTCTCAACAGGATCTAAAGCCATGAACCTCATAGAGTTTAGCTTAGAAGACCCCAAAAGCACGTAGCATTGAGGGCTAAATTTATCCCCAACAGGGTGTGTAGTAAAGGAGTGTTTAAAGGTTTCTAGGCAAATTGGAGGGCAAACATGCACGGCCGCTACCTTAAGTGGAGCCTAGTCTAAGGTTAAGGACTAAACCTCTTCTTTCATTACACGTATACGTGGAGGAGAAATTACCTGAGATCTCTTAAGGTATTCGTAGCAGCTCCTAATAACGTCGTTTAAGTACATTACCCTAAACCAGTTAGCGGGGTTTAAGAGCCAAAGCGACCTACCCATAATTTCCTCCTTCACCCTAATAGCTGTTCTTAAATTTGCTATAGCCATTCTCTTATATATTTCCCCAATAGGAGGATTCATTATAATCACCTGTTTTAAATATGCTTCCAAAAATCTATTAACCTTACTACTTTAAACAATGTAGAATCTAATGTAGAATTAATGTAGAGCGGCTTCTATATTAACAGTATATTCCATGTAGAGCCAATGTAGAGCGGGTTCTACATGAATTCTGCGTGGAATGCAGAGCTGTTATAGAACTTGATATAGAGCTGATATAGAAGTCGCTCTACATGGGATGTAGAGTTAATGTAGAAGCAGTTCTATGCCCGATATAGAGCCGATGCATAGCCCTATGTAGAGCCCTCTACGTAGAGCATGCATACTATGATAGAATAAATCATGTAGAGTTTTCTAAAACTCATATAGAGGTTTCTATGGATACTATGATAGGGGATTATATGTAGACTAAACTCTACATAGAATGGGCGCCCCTATCTGCGACTATAAATAGAGAAATGTTAAGAAACATATGGGGAAAAAGCACCAGGTAAGTGAAAAAAACCCCCCACCCCCTACCTACTACTGAGTAAACTAACTGATCTCAGTATCGGGAGCGGTAGCAGTAGCGCTGGTGCTAGTAATTCCCCGAGAACAACAACTAGGGAAAAACCACTCCTTATTGCTCTCGCGCTTCTTCTTGCTGCTCTCTCATTATTTGCGCTTGCGTACTCAACATAACATGTTATGATGAAAGTTTTTATTGTGATTGCTGCGCGGATGCGCGTCTCGCACGTGGAATCAACATAATCCACATTATGTTCTCCCTTGGTTCAATCAACATATTATTTTATGTTGAACTCAGCTACATTAAATTACCTCATCATCGAGTAGTTCCTGCTCGATTATTAAAGACATACTTAAGTGTTTCCGGTCTCAGCGTGAGCTGGAGTTCCGGATGTAATACGTCTTAACTCTAATATTTACTCTACCAAGTGTTTAACTCAATATTTACTCCAATATTAACTACACTTCCCAGAGTCAATGTGGGGATTAACGTAGGGGTTAACATCGCAGAACCTTTTCACAGTTTTCAGGCATCTTATGATGAGTTTATAGTGGTTTTATAGAGTTTTAAGTGAAAGCAGCTGCGAGTTTATGAAGTGTCGGGTGAGAGAGGGCTTGAAGTTCGTGTAGTTTTTTCTTGAGTATAAATGACTCGTACTTTAAATACCCTCACGGTACTGCATCGTGGGGTTTAGGTTCTACTAATTAGCGTGAGAGCCCACCCAGCAAATTTGTTAGGCGGTCTTCAGCCCGTTTACCTAGACGTGGTTAAATACATGAGCTCTAACGTTTTAGGTTAGTATTGGTGTTAATGCGGCTAGCGAGGCTAAGAGAGGGGGTAGGAGGGAAACCTATTATCAGAGGTGGAGGAGGGAGCATCCAAGGCTTCAAATATACCTTTCTAAGGACGAATACGAGTGGCTTAAGGAGAAAGCTGATGCTAAGGGAGTATCGATGAAGGATATTGTCCTGGAGGCTATTAAGCGTGAAAGGGATGTAGAGTTTGAGAAGAAATGGGAATTTATTAGAGGATTCTATAGAGCGTTGAACCTGTTCATTGATGATCCATGGGAATTCTATGAGAGGGTTATCAATCTAGCTAAAAATAGGAGCCTTAGGGATTTTGAGCCATGCCTATTCACAGCTCCATGCATGTACTGTGCTAAGCTAATGATATTCGCCCATAAACTAGAGAATTATGATAGAGTTAAAGAACGTTTACATGAAGCATTCAAAAACTGGTATCATATAGGATGTAAAGAGAGGTGTAAGAGGAGTAGCAGTTAAGGATAAGTAGGGTAATTTAAGTATTTAGGGTTGGGGGAAGTCTAGGTGGTCTATAGGACACGTTTACTAGATGTTCTTAGGAGAGTTAATGAGAGAAATGCTAGGTACCCTAGAGAGCCAGGAACAATGCTTGAAGTGCTTAGACTAGTTAATTTAAGGAACGAGTTAAGGCAGAAGCGTAAATATTTAGTGAGAAGTGGGAGATTTGGAGAGTGGGTATTTTGACACTAATTATTGGTTTTAGAGCATGTGATGGTGTTGTTATAGGTTCTGATAGAAAACTTCTTAGAGGTTTTGAAGTAGAGTATTCGCCTAAGTACTACGTGTATAATGATAGCATAGTTTTAGTTGCTGTAGGACTTACAGGTATTGTTGACGATTTTTATGATCTTCTACACTCAGAAATTAAAGCTAGGAGGGGGATTGAATCTCTCTATGAATTTAAAACCTTAGCTGAAGATATATTAGCTGAATTAACTAGAAGATATAGTGGTAGGGTTAGGGAGGAGAGACCTGCTAGTGTTATTCTTGCAGGACTTGAAAACATATCTTTTGGTAAAGCTAGAATGTACTATATTTATGGAGAAGGTTATGGGGAACATTCAAAATTCATATGCACGGGCCATGGAGGTCCTTACGCTTTAGCATTAGCTAAATATCTTTTAGATTCTAAAAAAGATGCTGAGGAAAATGGTAAAAGGATAGCATATATAATATCGTGGATTGCTGAAGAAGTCGATACTACGGTTGGAGGTATTCCAGATATCCTCATGATAAGAGATAGAGAAAGCCCTCCCGGAAAGGAAGAACATATTGTTGAACGCCTATCTGAGAATATTATCAGGGAAATAGTGAATAAGGTTAGAGACGACAAGAAGAAGCTACCTGAACTCCTAGGCTTATCAAAATAAGGTACATAAAGATATGCTTAAAAAACACTTTGTAAGGTGTTTAAGAACTAGTGTTACATGGAATATGGTGAGGGATTTAGGATAGGTGGTGGTTAGAAGTCTTAGGGAACTCTATGAACTACTAGATGAAGGGTATATACCATACTATCATAGGAGGGTTAGGAGGTGGTATTTGAGGAGGGATTCTAGGAGAATACTCGTAGGTAGGGAGTTGGAGGCTCCGGTTAAGGATATAGCTGATGAGCTTAGTGAGTGGATGAAGGTTTAGGAAGCGTATGTTGAGGCTCTTAAAGACCATGCACGTAAGCTTAGAGCTAAAGGGTTAACAGTAAATGAAGTAGCTGAAGCGTTAGGGGTGAACAGGTCAACACTCTACAAACTACTATGAAAGCTCATGATCTAATGTCTGCAGGTCTAACCAGTTAGTCACACCAACACTTATACCTACTTAAGTTTCTTGGGCTTAACTCTCGAGTTAGTGTACGTGAAACACTACATGGAACACATACATGGAACACGGAACAGTACATTCTGCTCTGCTTCTGCTAGAGGTACTATTGTATACACGCTGCAACCCGCTCTAGTTTTTCATGTGGTTCCTAGGGAAGCCTAGGTGAAACAAAAAGTGTTTCATAGTTTTGCTTCACTTTTAGTTTTATGTTAGTGTTCAACTGTTCAATACTAGTTTTCGAAGCGAAATAGAGGAGGGTTCGGGCTGAACACCAGGTGTTCACATGATGTGTCTCCACAACATCTCGCATATTAAATAAAGGAGAATTGAAGCGGAAACTATGGTGCGTATTGGCGTGTGTATCGTTCTCTTTTCCTTAATTTTTCTTTCTATGTAGTGTAGTAATGTAGTAGTGATAGTAATTTTAGACGCTTTCTGCTCCAGACCTTAAGTGCCTTACTTAATATTTTCCTTTCGGCTTCTTCCTCCATGGTTTTTTCGGCTTCTCTTCTAAGATCTCTGGCCAGATCCCTCAGCAGTTTAGATAAGAAACCATGTTCCTCCTCGGCCTTAAGAACCAAGGTTAGAAGCCAAAGCCAACCTTCGCTGAACCCAGCATCGGCAGCAGCCTGCAGGAAGCAGCGGTGCTCGGGCCTAAGGG
>Ga0190313_1001085_pt1 | contig 14876 bp, 9 predicted proteins | sample 4870071011_MG_FD_169989 | JGI IMG/M metagenome (GOLD analysis project Ga0190313, IMG submission 169989) | Hydrothermal vent sediment bacterial communities from Southern Trench, Guaymas Basin, Mexico - 4870-07-10-11_MG | ecosystem: Environmental > Aquatic > Marine > Hydrothermal vents > Sediment ...
GGAATAATAGCCGCGTTTTTGCTTGCGGTTAGCCCCGCACACCTGATGAGGAGTGTGGCGACGAATGCCGACCATGACTCGCTTGTCCTATTCTTTTCAATTTGGGTTTTCTATTTCTTTTTCAAAGCTATAAAATATGCAAAGAGGGATATGTGGATTGATAACTGGCGAAGCTGGAAAACGATAAAATCCGGATTTCGTGCTTTTATGCGAGAAAACAAGCTGGCTCTTATATACTCGGCCCTAGCCGGAACATCGCTCTTAGTTATAATGCTAAGTTGGAAGGGCTTTCCATATATAGAAACTATACTCGTCATTTATATTGGACTACAATTATTCATAAATAGATTCAAAAACCAAAGTACTCTCCATCTCTTTATGATTACTTTGGTTTTCACTGTGGTATCGTTCGGAGGAGCTTACCCCGTTTATGGCTCAGCTATGAGATGGTACATAACTCCTCTTATTCTGATGCTCGGTGTTCTGGCAATCGCGCTATTCTTTGAAATTACGGTCAGATATCCGTGGACATTTCTGTTTCCTCTCGCAGTATTAACGATAGGCATAGGAGTTGTAGCGATGTATTTCCTTCTCCCGGACCTGTTCAAATACATAGTCACGGGGCAGGGATATTTCATAAAAACAAAACTTTACAGTACGATCGCCGAAGCACAGCCAGCAGCCATGGGCTCCTTGATAATATCCATAGGTGTAGGAGTATTCTTCTTAGCGCTGGCAGGTCTCGGGTATATACTCTGGGGATTGCGCAAAAATCTAAATGAGGTTTATCTATTTATTGTAATTTACACTCTGGTTTCAATATACATGGCTATATCTGCGGCAAGATTCATATTTAATGCGGCTCCCGCTTTTGCTTTGGCGTCATCTTTCTTCATAGATTATCTGCTCCTTAAATTGGTACAGGTGGAAAAGAAACCAAAAGCCAAAAAGTGGAGGGAAAGAATAAAGAGAGTATTCTCCGCGAGAAATGTAGTTACATTTGCGATAGCATTATTCGTAATCTCGCCGAATGTCTGGAGTGCAGTAGATGCAGGAATACCATACGAAAGTAAATCCACCTACGACAAGCAGATATACGATTTGATGCCACCGTTCTGGAAACCTGAAAAGAGGGAAAGAGCATGGTATCTCGGAGCTTTCGGGTATTCAATTCCCAAGAAAACCTATGCATGGTCTCGCGCGTGGGAATGGCTAAGCGAACAAGATTCTAACATATATCCTGAAGAGGATAGGCCCGCATTCATAAGTTGGTGGGACTACGGTTTTGAGGCTATTCACAGGGGGAAGCATCCGACTGTGGCGGATAACTTCCAGTACGGTTACCAACTCGCTGGACAGGCAATAACCGCTCAGAACGAGACGGAAGTTATGGCTCTATTTGCCGCCAGAATAATTGAAGGTGATTACAAACACAACGATAATAAGCTTTCGGCGACAGTAGAAGGGATAATAAAGAGATATCTTGGTGATGATGGCTTAAAAGAAGTGTACGATATATTTAGCGATCCTTTGAAATACAAGGAGGATATTTTAAAGAACCCAGATAAATACGGAGGACCGTATTCAAACGATATTTCCGATAAGAACTGCAAGTATGTGGCATTGAAAGGTCTTTTCGTTACTCTGGGCGAGGATGGAGTTCTGAATTTCCTGAAAGATTTGGAGAGGACGACGGGATACAGCATAAGATACTTCGCTATTGACTACAGATTATTTCCATTCAACGCAAGAAATACAGGAATATTTTACGCTCCGGCAAAATTATCTGATAGGAGAATTCTGGAAGCGAGAGGTATGAGCGTTCCCATAGATTTTTATGAAATAAAGCTTGTGGATCAGTACGGAAACGAATACTCCCCAGATGAATTTCCTCCCGGCTCGCGGGTTCAGGATTACAGAATAACTTACAAGGATATGTTTTACCATTGTATGCTATATCGCATATTCATAGGATATTCTGGGAAAGACATAGGTAAAGGCGATGGAATTCCGGGAATTTCACAGAGTTTGCTTAGCGAGTATCCCATGCAGGCATGGAACTTAACTCACTTCAAACTGGTTTATAGAACAGCATTCTGGAATCCCTATAAGGATTACCAGAATCACAGTGATGCTTGGAAAGCAATACCAATAGACAAGGCGCTGGAGTATCAGAGAGAAGGAATAGGTGTTGTGGAACTTAATCCTCCTGCATCTCAGGTTCTTCCAAATGATGTGGTCATCGTCAAATTCTATGAGGGAGCCATCGTGGAGGGTTATGTACGATTGGAGGACGGTACTCCCCTGAAAAAAGTTAGAGTTACACTTTTTGATGAGTATGGAATACCCCATACATCCGTGCTTACCGACTCCAATGGGCATTATAGGCTATACGCGATAGCGGGTAACGGATTGGAGATAAAAGTTACCACGGGCGGAGATTTGGATAAAAAAATGTTAACCGAGAAGACAGTTCTCGCCACATGGAAGTTTAATGTTACAGAAGAGCAGGCGATGCAACTTCCCGTGGATAAAGATCATGATGGATTGTATGACTACTTCATCAAGAAGGATTTCGTTATTAAAGGTGGAGGTGCAAAGGGCGCTATCTATATGGATTTGAACAAGAACGGCAAAGTTGATAATGATGATGTAAAGTTCAACGGTAAAGTGATTCTGAAAAACGATGAATACAACATAAGTTTTGAGGATAACCTTACCAACGGATACTACGAAATTAACGATCTTCCGCCTTACAAATACGATTTATCCATAGAAATATTTGGCAAGAAATACGAAAACATAGGAAATATCACGATTAATGTTGGCGGTTCAATTACCAAGGACTTTCCGCTTAAACCCTGCACACTAAATATATCCATTAAATATGGTGGCTCTGAGGAAGAGGATGTATCCGTATGGGTCAAGGGAACAGATTTGGATATTGAATATCACAACTATACTGATACTAACGGTACAGTCAGATTCTATTTACCTCCAGGTCACTATAAGGTATATGCGGAGAAAGGAAATGTTATCTCCGATGAGCAGAGTGTAGTATTTGATGATTGGAATCAATCCTTCTCTTTGAATATAGAACTCAACCCTGCGTACAAACTTGTTGGAAGAATAACGGGCGTGGGTGATAGGGAAGTTACCGTCAAGATTGAGAACGAACTTACTCATGAAGCAGATATTTTCATTGCTAAAAATTCTTTTGAAAGGACCCTAACAAAAGGAATATACACTGTTTATGCCGAATGTTTCGTTGGTAACGAAAAGTATGTATTCTTCACTAATGTTTATCTTGACGAAAATAAAACCGTGGATATCTCCATGAAAAAAGCATATGTTTTCAGCGGAACTGTTTACAATAACAAAACTAAGGTTCCTGCAGATGTCGTCATTTTCCAAGGAAGTACATTTCTGAGAGAGCACACAGACGATAAAGGCAATTTCAAGATATATTTGCCTGCTGGACAGTACAATGTAGGCGTTGTACAGTTTGGTACGCCTTACTCATCTTTCTTCTCAATTAAAATTAACAGTGATAGGAATATGGAAATTCAACTGGGAAACAATACTATAGTGCATGGAAATGTTTTAATGAAGAATGAAAGTATAGGAGAAGGGCTGCTTTTCGTTAAAAGTAAATCCTTAGGAAACTGTTATCTGATAAATACTCCGAAATCCGGCAATTTCACAGTCACCGCACCTAGGGATTTCGTTATTGACCTTGTTTCACTTGGGTATGAAACTGTTGATAGAGAAGGCAACGAGTCAAAGTATGTTATTCAGGTTGTTCAGCTTCCAGTGACACTCAAAGGGTACATCATGTATGAAAATGAAACATACACTTGGGAGAGCGTGAATATCCAATTTGTAAGCAAAGAAAATATTTATACTACGCATTCTAAGGATGGTTTCTATACAATTCAATTACCACCCGGAACTTATAACATAACAATTTTTGGTGATAAAAGAAAATATGCACCTATAATAAACAAAATTACTGTAACTTCAGGAGAAAAAATAAGAAATGTGAATTTGCCAGTTCAAGTTAATGTTGAAGTTAAATTCAACACCTCCGCCGAATCAATAAATATTTATGATGCGACGGGTAAACTCATCACAACTGGACATAACATAACAGTAAGACCCGGTGATTATTATATATACGCGTACAGCGAGGGTAAAGTATTCTTTGATGAACTGAGCCTTATGGAGAACGGGGTTATTGACATACCTCTGGTATCCGCTTACAGGCTTAATGTTCAGATAGAGAATTACACGGGATTCGCAAATGTTTTAATTAAAGGTGATAAGGCCATTATGCAGAGAGGTACCTACGGTTCTCTATCCTTATTCCTGCCTCCTGGAAACTACTCATTGAATATTGATATGACAAAGGAGGAGGAGGGAATAAAGTACAGGTACTATGGCTACGCCGAAATTAAAAATCTCAATTCCGACGAAACGATAAAGCTTAGAATAACGAAAATAAGGTTGAGAGCAAAGATAGATATGAAAATCACGGTTGGCGGTAAAGAGGCAAGTTTTGCAACAGCCATACTACAAAACCCTGCCTTGGAGAAAAAATTAGTGGCGGATGAATATGGTGAAATACATGATGAAATTCCTCCTGGCAAATATTCTTTATATATTTACTTGAAAATAAACAATACTTACTATGCATTTCTGGGTAAAAAGGATCTGATTGCCGGAAGCAATTTGTTTGAAATAAAACTCAAAAAAGCCTACGAAATGCGTGGAGGAGTATATATAGGAAACGAGAAATTGAACACCTACATCCATATAGAAAATTATGATTTCAGGATTCCTGTAGTAGATGGATTATACTGGATTTACCTTCCAGTCGGTAAGTACAATATGAGCGTATCGGTAAATAGATACGAATATGGATTACAAATAGTTTATAACTGGAGAGGAGAGATAGATATAGCTAGAAACATCATTTATGACATATATCTAAAAAGAGATTCCGTACATGATGTGAGCGTTGAATATGTCGGTGAGGAAGTAAAAGCGGATGTAGGAGATCGGGTACCTCTGATCTTTAAAGCGATTAACCACGGAAATGATAAAGAAACATTGGAGTTCTCACTAACAAACAATTGGAATGTGTCCTTTATACCTGAAAAATTGACAATATTTCCGGGTGAGACAAAGTATTTCACAGCCATGGTCCAGGTTCCAAAAGACGCATCTTTGGGTAATAATACCATTACTCTTAGGGTAAAATACGCGGATAAATTCGCTGATGCTCATGCATATGTAAATGTATCCGAATACTATTCGCTAACTCTTACATGGAAAAACAACAGAACCACATCACAATACATAGAATTCGGTGTGGATGTAAAGAATAATGGAAATGTCGGGACAACTTTCAACCTTACAATCATTAACTCCGAAGAATTGCAAGACAAGGGATGGTACACGGAAATATATTTCAATAACAGCAAAGCTGATAGCATAGATTTGGACTCCGGTGAAAGCAAAAGAATATATGTAAGGATTAGAAGAACTATAGATAACCCTGCTAGAAGCGTCAGGATTCTACTGATGGTATACAACAATAATGTAAGCAAAATCCTAGAGATAAAGGCAACATATGCTTCGCTAAGTATAGAAAAAGTTGATATAACGGGCAATGTTCTCGTTAAACCACCTGATATAACCGCAGAGATTATGAGCTGGGCCATAGCGAGCGTTGTTATTGTAGTTGCCGGCGTGGCATACAGCATAATTATGAGGAGGAGGTATCCAACATGAGGGTAACACCTATCATTTTGGCAATCCTAATATCTATTTCAATCGTTCCACTCAATTCGCTGGGTTATGCTAAGCTCAACATGAGAGTTGAAGTTCCAGCCATAGTAGGCAACGGCGAGAATTTCAAGTGTAAAATAATCTTTCCAAAAGGATACGATATGTACTACTACAACCTTGTGATCTTCGGATACAACCTTACAAATGGAGGGCCTACAAACACAATCAACGGGTCATCAAACTCTACAAATACATTTGAGGTTAATATAACCGCTCCAGATTACGCTCCACAAACCATAGGGATATATATAGAAGGTAAGGCAAAGTTGGGTGATAAGTGGGCTATTAGCCAAAAAACCGTCCACATAAAGGTTGTAAAATCCTTGAAATTCACAGTCACCGTAGAGTGTATGGATGAATTTGACGCCTCAAATATCACCGTGTATTTCTACATAGACGGAAAGTACATAGGAAACACCACAGTTAATGGACTAAAAAGCGGACAAAATGCAACAGCAACTTTCGTCTGGGTACCCAAGGACATAGATGAGGGTTGGCATACTCTTACGGCGAAGATAATAGGTGAAGGTGTTGTTTTCAGTGATACAGGAAACAAAACTTTGAGTATGGAATTCTACTACGGTGAGTATAAGCCCATAAACTGGGGTCCAATAATATTTGCAATAAGTGTCTTCATATCTTTCCTCCTAATATTCCTTACTATAAGAGAAATAGGAAAAAGAAGGAAGCCGAAGTGGGCAAAATAAATATTTTAATTTTTTTGAAGTGTCCTTTCTATTGCATCCCTGAGAGTTATCTCGCCGAGGATTACCTTTCTGGCCATCTCCCGAGATATTGTTATTTTTCCATTACTCTCTATTCTGCTTAATCGCTGAATGTTCCTTATCTCGCCATCGCTTACATTTAGCGATGGTATTCTATATATCCTTCTTCCGCGTATTCTAGCAATTCTCACAGCTGCGTCTGAGTCCTCTTTTGTTATAGAGGTTGCTCTTTCATCAACAACCTCAATATCTACTTTTCCGAACAATCTCATTATTATCTCGTTTCTTTCAGTAGGGGAGCCGTTCCCAACCCGCAAAATATAGTTCTGAGAGGGATAACCTTCAAGCCATATATCCACAAATTTCTTCAGGGAGGAGATAGAATATACATTTCTTTTCTCAAGGATGAAGCCATCACCCAACGCGGCGAGACCCATAGTTTTGCCAGGATCCACACCTATGTACAAGTGGTTAAATCTTCTCTTTCCGTAGAGCAAAGGAATAGCCCTTCTGACATCAACATCTACATTTTTTAAAAATACCACATTTTCACCCCGAAGATTCTTTGTAGTCAGAATCACAGGGTATTTATATAACTCTCTAGCATCGCTGAGTATAACATAGGATTTACCAAGTTCCTCAAGTATTTTTGTGCATTTGTATAGCACACGGAAATCGTCTGTTAGTATCCCTATCTCTCTTCGCAACGATAAATAAAAGATGTTGAGATATATAAATTTTTTCACTCGGAAAAATTTATAAGTTTATTCATATATCCTCCATCGCACGATGGCCGGGATGGGGTAGCGGTTATCCTTGGGGACTGTGGATCCCCGGACCCGGGTTCGACTCCCGGTCCCGGCCTTTAAGTTAAGTCTCGCAAATACTTTTTAAGCAAAATTTTGGCAAGTGATAGTAACACCGCCGCAAATATGACGAATGCATAAGCATCTATTTTAAAACCGTCTATGGCGAATCCAACCGCGGTACTCGCCGCTGGGGGATGCTCCGTATCCGTAATAACCATAAGGAAAAAACCCAGAAAAAACGCTAAAGAAGCCTTGAATGCATAGTTCACGGGAGGATTATCTGGAAATATATCCACAAGAGACGCACCTCCACCAACCAATCCACAAATGGCATGGCCAAAAATAACCGCTCTGGGTGTCGCGGTAGTGTTTCTAGGAATAGCGAATACTATAAATGCCGATGCTCCTATGGCTGCGACAAGAATTCCTGTAAATATGTGTGCCAAAAAAAGCAGACATGTAAAGAAAACGATGAATGCCAGAAATGCCTGCATAATGTAATATTTTGCCCATCCTTCTCGTAGTTTATCATCAAGTATATGTACCGGCATAGCCGATAATAGATTTGAAAATAAATAGTTTTACGGGAAAATGCTGGTAAAAACCAGGAACAATTTTAATATAGTCCAACAATTTACTTCTATCTGTGTACATAGGAATTGATGATACAGATACGCGAGGAAGGATGTGTACCACCTATGTGATATACCAGATCGTTAAAGAACTGCATAAAAGTATAGACATAATAGGGTACCCATGTCTTGTAAGGTTGAATCCAAACATTCCATGGAAAACCCGCGGTAACGGTGCGGTGTGCATCCGCGTAGGCAAAGGATGTGGGAAGAAAATAAAAATAGGCTTTATAGAGGGAGAAGAGATTTATGCATATGAAAGGTCGTACGGAAATCCGCCTCAAGAAATCATTAAGGAGGTATATGAGATCGTTGAATCGCTACGAGAAAAGAGTTCAGATACAGGGTTGATTTTTTGCGACAAAAAACCGAAGGAGAGATTCTACTATACTGCTGTGAGAGATGTCATAGACAAGATTCCAGATATTCCATGCACAAATTTTTTCTGGAACAAAGGCAGGGGTTTAATCGGGGCGTACGCATCACTTGCATGGAGAGGTAGGAAAAAGACTTATGAATGCTTAGCATATCTGCCACAGGAGTTGTGGCATATAGATAGAGATGAAAATTTACTTGATGTTGATTTGATAAAATGTTTGGAAAAGAAATATCCTTCACTGTTTGATTGTTATGATTACGAGAATGAATATATAGTTATGCTTCCAAGGAGCAAAACACCAGTGCTCTATGGAGTGAGAGGTACAAATGCCGAGGATTGTCTAAATGCCTCTCTGGAAGTTATGAAAAAATGCAAAGCAAAGATAGACGGAATTCTATTGTTCAAAACTAACCAGGGGACGGATGACCACATAGTTAAGAAGAAAATATCCGAAATTAAAGATTACAATTCAGTGAGAGTCGTAGGAAAAGTGTCCGAAAAACCCAAGATAATCAGAGGAGGACATGTGATTGTTAAAATTAGAGATAATACGGGTGAAATAGAATGCGCCGCGTATGAACCTACAAAGAATTTTAGGAATGTAATAATGAATCTTGTTCCGGGAGATGTTGTTGAAGTTTACGGTGGAGTTTGTGGATATCCAAACACCATAAATCTAGAAAAAATAAAAATAATTAAACTCGTTGATAAAGTGGAGAGGAATCCTATATGTAAAAAATGCGGAATAAGAATGGAGTCCCTCGGAAAAAATAAGGGATATAGATGTCCGAGATGCGGTAAAAAAAGCAAAGGAAAAGTTTTAGAAAAGATTTCACGAGAAATAAATATTGGTATTTATGAAGTACCTCCTGCGGCTAGAAGACATCTATCACGACCTTTCAAAATAGATTTATAAGATGTTATACTTTTTTAGTGTAACAACATTAGAAAAGTTTAAATAGTTGTATTTCATATACTACTTAGGAGGTGATACAAATGAAGGTGATGAGAAAGGATGAACTAAAAGTGGATCCGTGGATGTATATGAGAAGGAGTATGGTGTAATATTAAAATAAATTTTTTTATTTTATTTAAAATATTACAGGTGTTTGGCATTACTTAACTTAATAAGCAAAAAATTTATCTTTGCATATACGTTAATGGATAAGTTATGAGGAAAAAAACCCTTATAATAGGTTGGGATGGCGCTCCGTACGATAAAATAAGCGCATGGGTAAGAGAGGGACATCTTAAAAATCTAAAGAAGTTAATATCATCAGGTACTTTTGGTCCTTTAAAAACAACCGAACTTACAATAAGTTCTTGTGCTTGGACAACAATGGTTACAGGTAAAAATCCGGGAAAACATGGGATTTATGATTTTTTTGGTACTAAATTTTTGGGAGACTCTTATTTCCGGGAACCTATAAACTCCAAATGGCGTAGAAGTAAAACATTTTGGCATTATATGAATAAATATGGGTATAGAGTTGGTGTTGTTAATATTCCCGTAACATATCCAGCAGAGAAAATTAATGGATTTATCGTAAGTGGTATGTTAGCTCCCAGTGTAAATTCACCTGGCTTCACTTATCCTCCAAATCTACTTAAAAATTATCCTCGTATTAGAGAGTATAGGATAGACATAGAAGGTGCAAAGCATCTTGATAGAGAAAAATTCATATATGAAATTAATAAAACGATAGAAGAGAGGTATAATCTTTTTAAATATCTATTGAAAAATGAAGATGTTGATCTTTTCTTTGGCGTTTTTACATCTGGAGATAGATTTTCCCACTATATGTGGCATTTTTTCGATCCTTATCACCCATATAGAAAAAATGAGAGCAATAATGATATCAAAAAATATGAAAATTCTCTTTTAGAACTATATAAAAAGTTAGATGAATATTTAGGTGATCTTATAGATATTTTCGGTGCAGACAACACCATGGTAGTCTCTGATCATGGTTTTGCATCGGTGTATAAATACTTTGAATTTAATAAATGGTTAAAACAAAAAGGTTATCTTGCATTTAAACCTAAAGAAAAATGGGAGCCATTCAAGCATGAAAAGCTAAATCCCAAAAGAATATATATTTACGGTAAAGTGGATTGGAATAAAACTGTAGCATATATGATTGGAAAAAGAGGGACTGTGTATATAAATCTTAAAGGACGTGAGCCCAAAGGAATAGTAGAAAAAAACGAATATGAAGATATTGTGGAGGAGCTAATAAGAGAAATAAAAAATATAAGAGACCCTGAAACTGGTGAAATAATTGTAGAGGATGCTCTTCCCCGTGATGAAATATTTTTTGGGCCCTATCTAAATGAAGCTCCGGATATAATTATATTTTTTAAAGACAAATATGCTTCTATAGGTTATATAATAGATCTTGAATCTGATAATCTATTCTTGATAAACGATAATCCCGAACTTGAATTAGAGATGGGTGTAGAGAGATACGATGGAATATTCCTTTCTTATGGTAGTGATTACAAAAAAGGACGTATAAAAGATGCTTGGATTGGTGATATTGCACCAACTATACTTCACACATATGGCATACCAAAACCAGCGGATATGGATGGCAAAATTTTAGATATATTCTATGATAACTTTAGCTGTGAATATAAAAAAATAGAGCTAACACCTTATGAAAAGCAAAAATTAAAAGAAATTAAAAAATATAGCAAATTACATAAGAGTGGCTAGAGAGAATGTAGAATTTCTTTTGTTTTGGGGATTCCAACATTAAATATCATATCTACTATTGATAAGTTAGGAATAAATTTTCCAAATCTTTGTGGGTATACTGGATGCTCAAATTTTTGATATATAAGCTTTATTCCATTCTTTTCAAATATAGATTCATCTTGATATTTTTTAGCGCCTATCCCTGAAAAATAAACAGTAGCACCTACTTTTTTGCATAAATCTATTATCATATCCATTTTTTTGCCTGCTGGGTTTAGGTAAGAAGAATCTATGAATTTGGTATCTATATCCAACATCCTAGTAATAGTCTTTATTATCTCTTTATTAAAATCAGCTAAATATATCCATTCTTTAGAATATATTTTTTCTAAAACGGGATAAAATTCATCAAAATACTTAGCTTTGCCATAGAAAGCACGAAAAGTAGATAAATGCTTCCTCTTCCAATCAATAGTATTACATATTTTCACATCTTTTATGCGTTGTTTGCCCTTTATGGTTACGGGTACAGTAATCCAGATAGCTCCCATTGGCCCTTTTATTCTATTCCTATTTATAAAGCTTCTGCGTGTATATTCCACATGATCAAGAAATACAAAAATATCACTTTTCAATATTTTATGAAAATAACCTACCCATGGTATAAAATTTGGTTGATGAGCTGAAAGAATTTTATTGGAAGACATACCTTACAACCTCAAAAGCCTCTGCATATTCTCTCTTAATTTGAGTACCTCTGGCTTTAGCTAGACCATATATAAACTCCTCATTTAGATATACTCTATGTCTTTGGCTTTTATATTTTTTAAGAGCTTCTACCTTTTTATCTATGTGCCTCTTTTTTAGAGGCATGAATCCTTCAGTTCTAAAATCTATGTTATTCCAAGGAAGCTCATAAGCTAATATGCTTTTTTCTTTGAATGCCCTAAGAGCTTCTATAGCGACTGTTTGATGGTCCTGATGTAAATCATTCACTGATGGAATGAATATAAGATCAGGATCTATTTCTTTCTTTAATTTCACAAGATCTTCTAATATGTCTTGTCGTACATATGAAAATTTTCTTACTTCGTAGTCAAAAAGTATAAGATTATCACTTTTAATACCCAAAACTTTTGTGGCTTCTTTTACCTCTTTAACTAGAGTATCATCCGGATATCCACCTGGAAGGGATCTTCTTGCAGAGGAGAAGGCTACATAATAGACTTCTTTCTTTTCTTCTATCAATTTTGCTATTGTTCCTCCACAACCAAGCTCTCCATCATCAGTATGTGGCGCTAAAACCATGATCCTATCCATATTCATGGAAATAACGATTAAGTATAAATAATTTACAAGTTTCTGTAAAATCTTAAAAGTCTTTCTTTCATTATATCCCAATTATATTTTTCCTCCGCACATTTACGTGCATTTTTCCCATATCTTTCCCTTAGATCTTTATTTTCCATAAGAATTTTTATTTTTTCAACAAGACAATCTACATCTCCAAATTCACATATCAATCCCGCATTGCACTCTCTTACTATTCTCTCTCCAGCAGTATTTTTTCCTGCGATTATAGGTTTTCCTGCTGCAAGCGCTTCCATAATTTTATTGCCAACAGCAACTCTAGTATATTCCTTATTAGGATTTGATGGAAGAATTATAACATCGCTCGCACATGTATAAATAGGTATTTCATTTTTATTGACCCATCCAATGTATTTTATATTTTTATATCCTTTTATCATTTCAAGAATTTGGGCTTTATGTGGGCCGTCACCACCTATTAATAACAATACATTATCCAACCTTTTAACAGCTTCTATTATATAAGGCAGGGGTGTCCAAAGTTTTAAGATACCAATATAAACTATAAGAAACTTATTATTAGGATTTATTTTTTGTCTGAAATTTACTATTTCGTCATAAGGTATATGAAAATCATTTAAATTTTTTGCATTCATAATTATTTCATACTTATAAGGCATGAATATAGCTTCTCCCAGATCTTTGGTGGCTGCTATATTTCCATCAGTATAACGAATTAATATTTTTTCTAATATTCTTACTATTGTTGGTATAGGTTCTGGTACTACATCCTTTATCATAGAGGAATAATGATCATGAGCATCATACACCAACTTAGAATTATGTAATTTCTTGAGTAAAACACCCAAAGGCAAGGTATCAAAATCATGAGCGTGCAAAATGTCATATTTTTCATTCTTAGCTAAAATAAGTGCGCGTAAATAAAACGCAATTATACCTTTTAGGAAACTTATAGGATTACCATACGCAGAGTGCTTCTTTATTCTCTTTACATAAATACCATCAATTATTTCTTTTTCTGGATATGTTCCTTCTCTATCCCAACAAAAAATTGTAACTTTATACCCAGCATTTACTAGTGTTTTTGCTTCTTCGTAAACCCTAGGATCGGGTTTAAAAGGATTAGTGAGAAGCATTAGGATAAACATTTTTAACACCTATGGTCTTACTAATCGTTTCAACAATTTTTATTTTATCATTTTCAGTAAGCAGTGGATGCACAGGTATTGAGATCACTTCGTTACATACCCTCTCTGTAGTAGGCAACTTTGTACCTAATCCTAATTTTTTCATCACAGGTTGCTGATGTATTCCCAACGGATAATATATTCCGTATCCTATACCTTCTTTCTTGAACGCTGCAATAAGTTTCTCTCTATCTTTTACTCTGATTGTATACTGGTGATAAACATGCTTTGCCCTTTCATCAACATATGGTGTTATAACGAAATCTTGCAATTGTTCATCGTAATATCTGGCATTTTCTATTCTGATCCTATTTGCTGTATCTAATTTTCTTAGTTGAACTATGCCTATCGCGGCGGCAATATTTGTCATGCGGAAATTCCATCCAAGTTCCGTATGCAAATATCTTTCTTTCTGCCCGTGATTTCTTAGCATAGCAATCCTTCCAGCTAGTTCTTCATCGTTAGTAGTTATCATTCCTCCCTCGCCCGTTGTCATATTCTTCGTTGGGTAGAAACTGAATGCCGCGATGTGCCCAATAGAGCCAACCTTTTTTCCATTCCATTCCGCACCGTGAGCCTGTGCAGCATCTTCCACAACATAAATATTATTCTCTTCAGCAATTTCCATAATCTCATCCATATTTGCTGGATGCCCATAGAGATGTACAGCCACGATGGCTTTAGTTTTATCCGTTATTTTTTTCTTCAAGTCGTTTATATCTATCGTATAAGTTTTTTCATCAATATCCACAAAAACCGGGCGTCCACCTGCCCTAATTACACTTGTAGCACTTGCGATGAATGTAAAACTTGGAACCAATACCTCTCTGTTTCTAACATCAATAGATTCCAATGCAAGAATAAGTGCCTGCGTACCGTTTGTAGTTGCCAAGGCATATTTTACTCCTATATAATTCGCAAATTCCCTTTCAAATTTTTTGACCCATTCTCCACTGGCCAGATATCCCGAATCAAGTACTTTTTCCACTTCTTTTTTCTCTTCCTCTCCTATCCAAGGCTTTGCTATTGGAATCATTTTATCATCTCCTTGTATTTACTCAACTCGGGATATTTTTTCCCACATATTGGACATTTGAAATCATCATCTAATTTTTCACCGCATTCACAAACAAAATCTTTTGAGTATTGGACTCCAAACTTTTTAGCGGTTTCTTTTGCTTTTTCTTCATTCGCATCAACAATAGCACTTAAATAACCAAATTCGGATAATACCCTCGCATGATTTTTTCCCATCACT
>Ga0190313_1001086_pt1 | contig 14860 bp, 12 predicted proteins | sample 4870071011_MG_FD_169989 | JGI IMG/M metagenome (GOLD analysis project Ga0190313, IMG submission 169989) | Hydrothermal vent sediment bacterial communities from Southern Trench, Guaymas Basin, Mexico - 4870-07-10-11_MG | ecosystem: Environmental > Aquatic > Marine > Hydrothermal vents > Sediment ...
TGCGCTATTTCTGCTCAACTTATTTCATCTCCGTTCCTTAGGAACGAGGACGAAATAACTTGGTATTTTAAGCGTCGATCCATCCTGCCTGACTGCGTTACAAAAGCGTAGCAATATCTTGATATTCATACACTTTCGCGCCTTGCCAGGCAGGCGCCTCAACACTTAAAATTGCGAACTTATTTCGTCCCCGTTCCTTAGCATTTTTTATATAAAAGCCGGTGGTTTGGCTTCTCCAAAAACCTCTCTTAATACATCACATATTTCCTGTACTGTTGCGTAGCTTTTAACACATTCGTAAACATCAGGCATAACACTTTTTGATTCATCAGCAGCGGTTTCCCGAAGCTTTTTAAGGTTAGCAGCAACTGCTTTAGAATCTCTTTCCTTTCTTAATTTTTTAACATTCTCGATCTGTCTTTGTTCAGCTGAAGCCTTTCGTTCCGGGGAATAAACTTCTTCAACATTGCGCACCACCTGAACATCAATCTCTGAAGGCCCGTTAAAACAGTTAACACCAACAACAAGTTTTTCTTTGTTTTCCAAAGCATTTTGTATTTTATAAGCTCCCTGGGCAGCGGTTCTTTGCATATATCCGTTTTCAATGGCCGCAACTGCTCCGCCCATCTCCTCGATTTTTTTATATTCTTTTTCAGCATTTTCCTCGATTTCGTTTGTCATTGCTTCCATAAAATAAGAACCTGCCCAGGGATCAAGAACCTCTCCAAGCTTACATTCATAGATCAATATTCTTACAGCGTCATAGGATAATTGCTGCGCTTCAAAACTATGCCCCAGGCCCAGGGGTTCATCAAATGGAGGGAAAGTATTTGGTACGCCGTTTGACATACCCGCAGCCACTCCACCAATAACAGATCTGCTCAAATTATTCAAAGGCCGTTGAAGCTGCGTACTGCTGACTCCGATACTCGCAGTGGAAATCTGACGTACCATCATACTCCGTGGATTTTTTGCACCAAACCGCTCCTTGAGCATACGGGCCCACATCCTTCTGGATGCCCGATGAAAAGCAATCTCTTTATATATTTCCATGCTTCCGCCAAAACCGTTAAATGTAAAACGGGGAGCAAAAGAATCGATATCCTTGCCGGCATCTATCCCTTGCTGGAGATAAGCAGCACCGATTACCAGGCTAAACGCAAGATCCTGTTCCCTGGTTATTCCGGCTTCACGCATATGATAACCGCCGATACTTGTAATGTTAAATTTAGGCATGTTTTCATTACAAAATACCAGGGTGTCCCGAAAGAGCCGTAATGCTGGTGCCGGTGGGAAAATATAAGTTCCCCGGCCAACATATTCTTTAAGAATATCATTTTGAGGAGTACCCCTGAGCTTTTTATGGGGGATCCCCCGTTGTTCGGCAAGGGCTGCATACATGGCAATGATTATAATAGCCGGTGCATTAATGGTAAAGTTGGAAGCAATTTTATCAAGATCAAGGTCCCCTGTATATGGTTCATAAATGATCTCGAAATCCCTTAAAGAGTCGATGGCCACCCCTACCCTGCCGACTTCACCCACTGCATGTTCATCATCCGAATCGTATCCGCACTGTGTTGGAAGATCTATTGCCATGTTCGGAGCACCCTTTCGTCCCATGGCATGCATGTCAATGAGATAATCACGATAATCAGCAGCTGTCCCAAAGCCAGCATATTTTCCTGCGCCGCTGGTTCCCCATTCTAACTTCCCCTCTGCCTTGACTGTTTTGTCTGCAAGGGCCTGCCATGCAGGCATTGCGTCCTGCCCGGCCGTAAAAGGATACTGCCCTGGGAAACCAACCTTTGTATTAAAATCGAACTCCCCGAGATCATCCGGTCCATAAAACCGAACAGGACTTTGCTTCAGGCCGTATCTTTTCATATTTGGTTCTATTATCTCTTTATGCCATTTTTCCCGGTTTTCCTTAACCTTATCTGTTTCCTGGCTCATCTATTCTCCTTTTGTTTGTAAATGAAGTCATAAAAAAAAATCGGTTTCGTGAAAAAGGATATAGCAGAAAAATAATCAAATTTGCTGTTAATTCACGACTGACATATAGATTTTTAGACAATCAGTACCTGAAGGAAAATTAGAATTATCCAAAAATCCATAATTTTATATGTCTTTTAAAAAAAAGTAATAAGATTGGAGCTTGGACCTTTGATTTTGTGCTGTTTTTTTTATCAGGATATATATATCTTCAAAAAAATTATTTTTGGATGGGCGGCAGGAAGGAAATAACACTAAGGAACGGAGATGAAATAAGTTGAGCAGAAATAGCGCAGGATTTTGGCCCATATACAAGGCGCATTAAAGGTTGCATACTATACGTATTTGGCCTTTGATGCAACGAAGTAGATGGGTCAAAAGACAAGCTATTTCGTTCAACTTATAAAATTTTCGTTCCTAAAGTATAACGCCGATGAAATAACACGCCCAAAATAATTATTTGAAAACATATATAAATTTTCAGATAATTTCACGTTGCCCAGGGGGAGGAAGGCGTATTACAATATCTGCTGACCGATAACAGAATGAAACTATTCATATGAAAATTTATATATTGTTATAACATTAAACTATAATATACTGGAGGTAAAGGATTTTTATTAATCATCTTATACATTTGATGCTTTATATGATTACTGACAGAATTAAAATTATGAAGCATAGCTATGTAACCCCGGCAAATAATTAACTCCGAAATATGTAAATATAACAGCGCAAAAACCAATTATTGAAATAATTGCTATACGCTTTCCGCGCCAGCCTTTCATAAGGCGCGCATGGAGCAAAATTGCATAAACAAACCAGGTAATAAGAGACCATGTTTCCTTGGGATCCCATGACCAGTAAGTCCCCCATGCTGAATTTGCCCATACAGCTCCTGTAATAATACCGATGGACAAAAACAGAAATCCAAACATAATCATCTGGTGAGTTAACTCATCAATTATAGATTGCGAAGGGAGCCTTGAAAATAATCCTTTTTTTTCGGAATCACTTTCATTACTTAAAAAATACATCAAACTTAAAGCAAAAGCGATTGCAAATCCGGCATAACCGAGAAAACAGGTGAAAACATGGGCAATAAGCCAATTGCTTTTAAGTGCCGGAATAAGGGGCTGAATCCGGTCGCTGATATTTGGAGAAAGAGAGGCATAAGCAATTGTAAGAAAAGCTATTGGACTTGCAAATACGCTAACCACAAAATCTTTAATTTTAATTTCTAAAATTAAATATGTAATTGCTGTTACCAATGCAAAAAAGACAAGGGATTCGTAAAGATTAGAAAGAGGAGCATGGCCGATGCCATGGTCATAAGACTCGATCCATCTTAAAGCTATCCCGATAATGTTTCCGGTGATCGCTCCCATTGTCAAAAAACGTCCGGCTTTTCCGACACTGTTTTTATTAAAAATTAATGCTGATGCATATAGTACTGAAGCAATACCATATGTGAAAGTAACGATTCCCAGTATTAATGAACTGTTCATGTTTTTCCCCAACTTATGATAGCCCGCAGATTATTTCTCCAGGCTTTTTTTAAAATCAATTTCTTCTGGAACAGATGCGGCGGAGTTAAATAGTCATGCCGGAAAGTTTATCTGATATTTTTTTTACATATTCATCCATTCCCAGTCTGTTTTTATTTGATTTACCGGCAACTGTTACCAGGCTCTTGTCCCCTTTTTTACAAACTTCTATGCAGATACTTTTATGTGACATGAAAAAAGTGACATAACATCCAATTATTAATAATAAAAAGCCTGTATACACAAGTGGAACTCCAGGATCCTTTGTTACCTGCAATCCTGTATAATAAGATCTTTCAAAGTCTATGATGGAAAAGACAGCACTCCCCCTTCTCATCTTATCAAAGCTCGGATATTTTAAAGGAAGAAAAATATTAACAGGTTCATCAGCCTCTTTTAAAGAGAGGGTTCCAAGAAATGTCTCTCCTATATTGTGCCCTCTAAAACTGTAGGAGGTTAAATGTTTTTGCAAGGCAAAAGTTCCCAGCCCTTCTGGAAGATCAACCGTATCACCGATTTCAAGCTCTTTATTAAAGGTCATCCCAGAGCTTGCTGAAGAAATGGCAATGGTAATTTTTTCAGGGGGCATGGACCCGTAGCTTGACTGGAAAATATTAATCCCTTTATATCTCAATGGATCGTTTACAATAATAGCTTTTTTTACGACCTCTTTTTTATTCTCAAGAATCACAAGGTCAGATTTATATTCCTTTGGCGCACCAGTATCATAAAATGAAACATTAAATTTATTACATTTTATTTCAAAACCAAGCTCAACAGATTCTGATTTTTTTTTTAGTGCCACGGTATTTGTGGATCCCCCTTCAGGAATATTTACATGTCCTTCAAACCCAAAAAACGATCCCATGAGTCCCCCTGACAGCATCAATATAATACTGAGGTGAACATAATATACACCAAGTCGTGTTAAACGTCCTTTTTCACCAAAAATTACAAATCCATTTTTCGAGTTTTTCACAATGCATTTATTGAATTTTTTTTCGATAAAATCTTTATAGCTCCCTTCAAGATTTTCAGGAAAAGCTTTAATGGAAAATTTTTTATTTGCCTTAAGATGTTTAAAAACCGAAAGTTTATATGACGGATTTTTAACAAAAATAATTTTCCTGGTTGCATGGAGCTTGTCTATGGAACAGACAAGAAGGTTAACAGATAAAAAAAACATAAGTGATTGAAACCACCATGAGTGATACATATCAAAAAGGCTTAAAGCGTTTAAAACCTCATAGAGACCATGGCCAAAAGTGTTGTGATAAATATTTGAATTCATATTTTGAGGGATGAATGTCCCCATGATGGATGTTGCAGCCAGCAGCAGAAGGAGAACGATTGCAAGTTTAACCGATGTAAAAAAATGCCAGATAATATGCAGATTTTGGCCGGCAGTTGCTTTATTATTTATTTTCTTTTGAAATTGTTCACTTGTCATTTTCACCTGTTATTAGTTTGTTTTGTTATAATTTTTGTACGAGCCCTTAAATACTCAATAACCCTGTTACAGGTTAATTCGGAATTTATGATACAGTCACCAACGGAAATGCCCCCTCTAAAATTTCCCCCTAAAAAAATACCAGGATTTTTAATTTCAACTTTTTCAAAGTATCTTTCCTGTTCAATATATCCGATATGATACTGGGGAATCGCTTTTGTCCACATCCGTTCTTTAACCAGAATGGGGTCCTTTTTGATCTCCATGATCCCTTTAAATTCTTTTATCACCCTGGCAATCAACAAAGAACTCTCTTCCTTAAATAGCTCCGGTGACCTGGAGCCTCCAATGAACAGGGTGAAAGAGGCCTTGTCTTTATCTGTTCTGTTTGGAAATATAACAGAGCTCCATATGGCCCCTAAAAAAGATTTCTTCTCTTTTTCAGGTATGAGAAAACCAAAGCCATCCAGCTCACGACCGATATCCTTTTTTTTAAATCCCAGATAAAGTACTTTTACCGGGGGATAATAAAGAGTCTTTAAATGGGGAATTAATCCGGTATCAAGGTCTTTAAATGGTTTCTCAAGTTGATATGCAGGTATTGTGGATACTATAATATCTGATGCAATTTCATCTGTTTTATCATTTTGAGTGTAAACTATTTTATACTTTCCTTCCGATTTCGAGACTTTATCAACCGTACAGTTGTACTTAACACTATTTTTAAGTTTTTCTGAGATGGCCCGGGGAAAAGACTGCATCCCCCTTTGAAAGGAAAACATTTTTGCATTCTGTTTGGATTGTTCAGCCCGCTGTTTTCTCTCTTTTGCACCTTTTACCATCCCTTTTATCAGACCGCCGTAAACCTCCTCCAGGCGGTATAATTTAGGGAAAGCCGATTTAACGCTGAGCTTATCAGGATCACCAGCAAAAACACCTGCTACAAAAGGGTTTATTGCATAATCAAGAAACTCCCTGCCGAGTCTCCTTTCAACAAACGTAGAAATAGTTTGATAATATCCATCATTGGATTTTTTAATAAAGGGTTCTGCAAGGAGACGAATTTTTGCTTTTGCTGAAAACAATTTTGTTTTAACAAATGCAATCGGATTAGTGGGGAGAGGATAAAGCTGATTATTTTTTAAAATATATCTTTTATCCCCTTTTTGATTTGCGTAAATCATTTCATTTTCAAGCCCCACATCTTTTATAAGCTCCTTTATCAGCGGGCTTGTGTCAAGACCACTATTGGGGCCGAAATCCACGGGAAATCCATCTATAAATCTTGTCTCCATTGATCCGCCTGGTTCGTCTTTCTTCTCTAACAGGGTAACCTCAAACCCGGCCTTTTCAAGGAGATAACCAGTGGCAAGCCCTGATATCCCAGCGCCTAATATTGTAATTTTAGTCTGTTTTTTATTCATTTTATGTAAATCTACAAATTACTGATAACAATTTCATTTAATGCAGAAACAAAGGTTTCTGAATCATTAAGCCCTTCCATGACCATAAAATTTTCAATACCTGATTTATCAGCAACTTTTCTGTATTCAATATCAAGTTCATGGAGCGTTTCAATATGGTCAGACACAAAACTCACCGGAATAATCAATATATCTTTTTTATCCTGTGCGGCAAGAGCTTTAATTGTTTCATCTGCAAAGGGCTGAAGCCACTTAACCGGACCTACTTTACTCTGATAACATAAATGATGCTCATGGGAAAATTTTCGCATTTTCATTACACAAAAGACTGTTTTTTTAATCTGTTCATTGTATGGATCACCATTTTTAACCAGACTTAGGGGAGTTCCATGGGCACTGAAAAGAAGTTGTATTTTTTTCCTCACTTTTTGCGGAAATTTTAATATGGTTTCATCAATCCTTTTATTGAGCGCCAGAATATATGTTTCGTTATCAAAATAATCATTAACAAATGTCAATCTGGAAAAATCCCCCTTATAATATCTCTTCCATTGATTGAATGAAGAGCCTGTGGTTGTGCTTGAATAATGGGGATAAAGGGGAAGTAAGATAATTTTATCATAGCCTTTATCTGAAACATAAATAGCGACATCTTTAATTGCAGGCTTCCAATACCGCATGGCAGTGTAAATGTCAATACCGGGAAACGCCCCTGACAATTTTTCATGGAGCATTGATCTTTGAATTTCCGTCCATAAATTGATGGGGGATGCCCCTCCGATCTCTTTATATTTTTTTATGACTTTTGGGGCGCGCATTTTTGATATGATTCTGGCAAAAAGCTTTTGTCCAAAGGGAATTTTAAATATATCTTTATCTTTAAACAGATTAAATAAAAAAGGCTCAACTGCGGAAATAGAATCCGGCCCCCCCATGTTCAACAATATAACTGCGTATTTAGGCATATTTAAACAGTCCTTGAATATCTCCCCTTATCTGCTTCTTTTTCTATATACCCGTCGAAATTCATTGCTATATTTCTCACAAGCAGCCTCCCCATCTGTGTAATTTTAAGAATATCATTATCTATTGAGAGAAGATCGTCATCAATCATTTCATCAAGATTATTCAGCCCCCATCTGAAATATTCATAAAAATTGATATTATATTTTTCCTCAATCAATTTAAAATCGAGTTCAAAATTGCACATTAAACGAATAATAACATCCCTTCTCAAAATATCGTCATCGCTTAAATTAAACCCTTTAAGGATGGGTAAAATCCCTTTATCCAATGCCTGGTAATAGGGTTTTTCCTCTTTTTGATTTTGCGCGTAAATCCGTCCAAATTGGCTGATACCTGTTATCCCCATTGCATAAATATCTGTACCTGCATGGGTACTGTATCCCTGAAAATTTCTGTAAAGCTTTTTTTCTTTTATTGCAATGGATAATTCATCGTCCGGTTTTGCGAAATGATCCATTCCAATAAAAACGTATCCTGCCGAAGATAATTTGCCGACAACCATCTTAAGAATATCAAGCTTTTCTTCAGATGCCGGCAGGTCTTTTTGATTGATTAACTGCTGGTGTTTTTTCATCCAGGGTACATAGGCAAAATTGAACAATGCAATCCGATCAGGCGAAATATCTATAATTGTATCAATGGTCGCTTCAAAGGTTTTAGCTGTCTGAAATGGAAGCCCGTACATCAGATCCAGATTGATACTTTTAAAATCGAGTCCCCGTACCCACTTGACTACCTTCCGCGTTAATTTTTCTGACTGAATACGATTAACAGCTTTTTGAACAGTTTTGTTAAAATCCTGAACCCCCATGCTTATGCGATTAAATCCACCCGATTTGAGTGCAGACAGATGCTCTTTTGTCAGCTCCCTGGGATCAATTTCACAACCTTTTTCCGAATTTTCTTTAAAATCGAAGCTTCTATGGATATAAGCTGCCAGATTAGCTATTTCATACGGGGTTAAATGGGTTGGAGTACCCCCGCCCCAATGGAGCTGAACACCTTTTCTAAAAGGGGCAATCAGATTTTTAACAATATCTATTTCTTTTTTTAAGTAGCCGATATATCTGCTGATTCTATCTCTTTTACGGGTGGTTATCATGTTGCATCCACAAAAATAACAGAGGGTGTCGCAAAAGGGTATATGAAAATAGAATGACAAATCCGGCGCATTTTCATTAAGATTTGTTCTTTTTATTTCCTCTATAAAATCTTTATGGGTGAATGCATCGTGAAAATGAGGCGCAGGGGGATAACTGGTATATCTTGGCCCTGGTTTGTCATATTTTTTTATCAAGTTCCAATCTATTTTCAGCAAAACCCTTCTCCTTGATATAATCTGATGTTACGCATTCTTTTAATTGATATGTATAGTTTTTGTTATGTTGACATGTATCCCTTATATAGAGACCAGGCGCCAATTAAAATAAATCCAATACCTGCCAAAATCGACATATACTTAGGGCTTATATGCTGTGATAACATACTGCCGAAAATAACACCTAAAGCTGAAGTAAAAACCAATGCTAAAGACGCACCAAAAAAAACTGTCATTTTGCTAACATCTTTATTAGCTGCAAATAGCATTGTTGCAAGTTGAGTTTTATCACCCAGTTCTGCAAGAAAAACTGTGGAAAACACGGTAAATAAGATTTTGAAATCCATATTCATCCCTTACTTTAAATATTACTCAGGCAACATAACTAAAATATTATATGTATAACATCAGTTATAATCTTTCATCCTTATGAAATTTTAGGCTCTCTTTTTTTACATAATCGACTAATATTTTTAGAGAATCCGGCGATACATCAGGAGCTATCCCATGACCAAGATTAAATATGTGCCCGGAGCCATCACCATAAGATTTTAATATTTTTTCTGCTTTTAGACAGATCTTTTCAGGGGAAGCATATAAAACAGCAGGGTCAAGGTTCCCTTGGAGCGCCACACGATCTCCCACCATACTGCGAATTTTACCGATATCCATTGTCCAGTCAAGCCCTAAAACATCTGCCCCAGAGTCAGCAAGGGCATCAAGACAATAATGTACACCCTTTGAAAATAGAATGAGAGGTTCTTTTTTCCGTTTTACCTGAGAAATCACTTTTCGGATGTATCTTAAAGAAAATTCCTCAAAATCATCACCCGAAAGAATCCCCCCCCATGTATCAAATATCTGGAGGGCATCAACCCCTGATTCTATATTTGCACTCAGATAAGAGGCAACAGCATCGGAGATTTTGGCAAGAAGTTCGTGGGCGAGTTCAGGGCTATTATAAATAAGCTTTTTGGCATTTGAGAAGGTTTTGGTGCCCCTCCCCTCAACCATATATGTTAAAAGCGTCCATGGAGAACCACTAAAGCCGATTAAAGGGACCCGTCCTTTGAGTTCTTTTTTGGTAAGCAGGATAGAATCCATAACATATTTCAGATCATCAAAGGGATCTATATGTTTCAAGGTTTTTACATCTGTTTTATTTCTGATCGGTTTGGGAAAGACCGGCCCGATGCTGTCGTGCATTTCAAGATACATACCCATGGCTTCAGGGATCACTAGAATATCTGAAAAAATTATTGCCGCATCAACGCCGATAATATCCACCGGCTGCAAAGTAACCTTTGAAACAAGTTCCGGTGTTTTACACATTGTTAAAAAATCGGTATTCTTCCTGATAGCCCTGTATTCAGGTAAATAACGTCCTGCCTGGCGCATAACCCAAATTGGAGTTCTCTCCACCGGCAAGCGTTTACACGCCCTTAAAAAAAGATCATTTGTTATTTTATCCACATATCCCTCCCCTGCCGCAAGCTTAGGAACGAGGACGAAATAACTTGGTATTTTAAGCGTCGATCCATCCTGCCTGACTGCGTTACAAAAGCGTAGCAATATCTTGATATTCCTACACTTTCGCGCCTTGCCAGCCAGGCGCCTCAACACTTAAAATTGCGAACTTATTTCGTCCCCGTTCCTTATCCGTTTGAATTGTAAATCGCTTTTAAAATTTCCCCTGCACCTGCATCATTTAATTCCTGCGCCAGTTTTTTGCCCGTCTGTTCAGGTTCTTTTTTACTTCCGCTTATTGTCCGTCTGATAATTTTGCGTCCATCCAGTGTACCAACCATTGCTGCAAGAGATAAATTATCAGATTCCACCTGGGCATACGCCCCTATTGGAACCTGGCATCCCCCCTGAAGAGCGGCAAGGAGAGAACGTTCAGCCGTTACTGAAATATATGTATCTTCATGATGAAGGGGTTGAATAATATCGTTTGCAAACTGATTATTTTCTTTAATTTCAATCCCCAGAGCCCCTTGTCCCACTGCAGGAAGCATCCGGGTAACAGGAATATATGAAGAAATATGCTTTTCCAGCTTTAATCTCTCAACCCCTGCACAAGCCAAAATTATTGCATCCCAATCAGAAGTTACAAACCTGTTAATCCTGGTGGGAACATTCCCCCTAAGATCTATAACCTTTATATCAGGGCGGAGATGTTGAAGCTGTGATCTTCTCCGTAAAGAGCCTGTGGCTATAACCGCATTTTCCCGCAATGAATCTATGGTAATGCCATGGTCTCTTGCTATGAGAACATCCTCCACATTGTGGCGTTTGGTTACCACAGAAAGCTTTAATCCTTCAGGAATTTTTGTTTCAAGATCTTTCAAGCTATGGACGGCTATATCAATGGATCCGGATAGTAATTCATTTTCAATCTCTTTGGTAAAAAGCCCCTTGTCCCCAATCTTTGAAAGGGCAACATCTATAATTTTATCCCCTTTTGTTTGAATACGCTTAATCTCAACTGCAATCCCTCTGTTTTTTCTTTCAATTGCATCTTTAACGTAATGAGCCTGCCACAAAGCCAGGTCACTCGATCGTGAACCAATAATCAAATTTGTCTTCATTTTTAGAATATTTTCTCTATATTGTAAAAAGTTTAACTATTCAGCCAATATGTACGGCAGCAGGTATAATCTGATCATACCTGCTGCCTATCTTAAATCAGCGACGTTAAATAGTTACTAAAAAAGTTATAATCCTAATTTTAGTATCATAAACCAAATAAGTTCTCAATAAATTTGGACAAGTACCGTACAAATATGTGGAGGATAAGAGCAGGTGAATAGTTACGCCCAAATAATGATTTTACTTCAATGGAATAAAAAATGTATAAAATAGACTTTGGAAGCTTAAGAAGCAATAAAAAAAATACTCAAAATATGGGACAGTAACAAAAATGGGATATCAGCTTAATAGCTGTTTAAAAGCAGATAAATGTCCAAACAGGGCGATTGATTACAATAAACTCATGGGTCGGCTGGAATCATTGCTAAAACAAGAAGACCTGTACGGGTTTTTAAAAAAAAATATTAAAGGTAAAATTAAACCCCATCATAAATTGAGAATAACCCTGGCGGGCTGTCCAAATGCCTGTTCACAACCACAAATTAAGGATATTGGCATCATAGGTGCTGTAATACCTGAAATTTCCAATGAAAAATGTATCATGTGCGGAATATGTGTTGAGATTTGTCAGGAAGACGCAGTAAAATTTTTTCTGGGTAAAAAAGCTCCTGAAATCGATTATAATCTCTGTATGAAGTGTGGTAAATGTATAAACCAGTGTTCCTCCGGGACAATTAAAAAAAGGGAGGAAGGCTTCAGGGTACTCCTTGGAGGCAGATTGGGCCGACACCCTCAACTGGCCATGGAGTTAAAGGGAATATATAATGAGGATGAAATCTTAAAAATTGTAAAAAAATGTATGGGCCTTTTTAAAAAAAATACCCGTGTTGGAAAACGTTTTGCAGAAATTATCCATACTTATCGGCAATATTTTGAACAGGAAAACTCCTGAAAAAAGCCTATTCCCATGTTGTAAAAAACAGATGTGGTTTTTCATGAAAACCCAAAAAGTATCAGCCGGTTTTTAAAATTTGGGGTTCATTTTAATTTTGGCCATTAGATGTCAAAGCTGAGCTATGGTGAAATTTAAAAAAGTCTGGTTGTTTGAGCGCAGCGAGTTTCAGACTTTTTTAAATTTTATTATAGCTCAGCTTAGTGCTGATTTCAGTATTAAGCTTAAAAATTCTGATGTTGACAATATCATGATGGAAGGGTATAGAAATGACCGTCCCTGAATAAATTTTATAAGTAACAATGAAATATACTGCGAGTGATCCTGACCAACAAAATGAATTTTAAAATTCCTTACGAAAAAGAACTTAACCCCAGCCAGCTTGAGGCTGTCATAACTACAAAGGGGCCACTTCTCATAATAGCCGGAGCAGGAAGTGGAAAAACAAGAACTCTTACATACAGAGTCGCACGCCTTGTGGAACAGGGGGTTGAGCCGAATGCCATACTCCTTTTGACATTTACCAGAAAAGCTTCCCAGGAAATGCTGCACCGGGCATCCAGTCTCCTTGATAATAGATGTTCAAGGGTTTCAGGGGGGACATTCCATTCCTTTGCCAATGCCATTCTTCGAAATTATCCTGAAGAGGCGGGGTTCAAGCCCGGCTTCACCATTATTGACCGGGTTGACTCTGAAAGTCTCATAGGAATGATAAGAAAAGATAGCAAACTTGTTTCAAAATTCCACACATTTCCCAGGAAAAATACCCTGGCAAACATCTTTGGAAAAGCTACTAATAAAATATTACCCATAGAAGACGTGATAGCTAAGGATTACCCCCATTTTTTCATAACCACAGAAATCATCACTCAAATGTATAAGGAATATAACAGCCGTAAAATTGAACACAACTTCCTGGATTATGATGATCTTTTAACACATCTCCATCGCCTTTTGAGTAAAAATCCCGAGTTGTGCCAGACAATAGCTTCGCGCTACCATTATATAATGGTTGATGAATATCAGGACACTAATAAAATACAGGCCAGAATTTTATATCTTCTTGCCGAAGCCCGCAGAAATATCATGGTTGTGGGGGATGACTCCCAGAGCATATACGCTTTCAGGGGGGCAAGCTTTAAAAACATCATGGCATTTCCACAAAAATTCCCCGGCACAAAGATTATAAAACTTGAAGAAAATTACCGAAGTGTTCAGCCCATACTTAATCTAACCAATCAGATTATAGAAAGGGCAGCTGAAAAATATTCAAAACTTCTTTTTACCAGCAAAGAGGGGGGGGTAAAACCTGTCCTTTTAAGTACAGATAATGAAAATTCCCAATCCTGTTTTGTGGTTAGAGAAATTAAAAAACTATATGAAAACGGGATACCCTTAAACCAGATTTCCATACTTTTCAGGGCAGGATTTCATTCCTTTGATCTTGAAGTTGAACTTTCTAAAGCAAAAATTCCTTTTATCAAGGTGGGAGGTTTCAAGTTCATGGAATCTGCCCACATAAAAGATGTTATTGCCCACTTAAAAGTAATACACAACCCCAATGACAAAGTAAGCTGGTACAGAATTCTCCTTTTATTAGATACAATAGGTCCCAAAACTGCCGACAAAATCTTTAATTCAATAACAGAAAAGAATATAGGGACTGCAGGTTTAAGCAAAATAACCCTTAAACCTAAAACTGCAAAGAGTACAGCCAGGTTAAAAGAAGTATTTACACAAATAGGCTCCAGCCGGCAATCTGTTTGCCTGATGGGAGAAACAATCATCAAGTATTATACTCCCATACTGGAAAAAAAGTATGATGATTATCCCAAAAGGATAAAAGATCTGGAGCACCTTGCAGCAATTATGGAACGTTATGACAATCTTGAAACTTTTTTGGCAGATATCTCCCTGGAGCCCCCCAACACAAGTATCGACAACACATTTACAGCCGATTATTCGGAAAATGACCGATTAATTTTATCCACAATACATTCGGCAAAAGGACTCGAATGGCATACAGTATTTATAATATGGGCATTGGATGGACGTTTTCCTTCTGTGCATGCTTTAAACAGCCCTGAAGATCTTGAAGAAGAACGAAGACTTATGTATGTAGCATCGACCCGCGCAAGGGAAAAACTCTTTTTTATTCACCCAACTTACTTTTATGATAGAAGTTCCGGAATGATACTCGGTGCCCCATCATCCTTTATCGACATGTTGCCGGAAAAAATTCTTAAAAAAAAATCAATATAGATTTTTAAATAGTACCCAAAGGAAAACCAGAATTTTTTGTTCAGGTTTAAATATAAATTATGTCACCTGAGTATTGCGTTTTAATTACAGGCTATATTTTCGGTTTTTATATGGCATGGAACATTGGTGCAAATGATGTTGCCAATTCCATGGCATCTGCTGTCGGCGCCAAAGCCCTGACAATACGTCAGGCTGTATTTGTTGCAGGAATATTAAATATCGTGGGCGCAACATTTATAGGGTCCCATGTCACTAATACCATCAGAAAAGGGATAGTCTCCACATCCATCCTTA
>Ga0190313_1001088_pt1 | contig 14846 bp, 8 predicted proteins | sample 4870071011_MG_FD_169989 | JGI IMG/M metagenome (GOLD analysis project Ga0190313, IMG submission 169989) | Hydrothermal vent sediment bacterial communities from Southern Trench, Guaymas Basin, Mexico - 4870-07-10-11_MG | ecosystem: Environmental > Aquatic > Marine > Hydrothermal vents > Sediment ...
CGTAAATCGGGGCAATCATCTGGGGAAGACCGCATGGTTCAAATAAAGAGGGCATCAGGATAAAATCCGAAGCGCCATAAGCCAGTCTTGAAAGATTATCGTTAAAATCACAGACAGCCACACGCTCGTGAAGATTATGCATATTTACTATATTTTTAAAATATTCCTGAAAATCACCATTTGCCACAAATACTATCTCTAAATTCTGATTCCAGTATGTTGAAACAGTTTCATAGAGTATCTCGGCTAAAAGCTGGCAGCCTTTTTGAATCGTATCGAGACGGGATGGCCAGAAAAACAGGGGTGCATTAATGTCCTGGATAAGCCCCAGTTGTTTTTGCAAGGCAAGCTTGTTTTCCTGCTTTCCTTCAAAATAGTCTTCAGGAGTGTAGCATTGCGCCAGGGAATTGTCATGGGCAGGATTATATGAAGGGTCCGGAGCGTTAAGAATTCCGTATGCGCAGCCTGCATAATATTTATTAGACAGTTCCCTTGTCAGGTGCTGTCCCACAAAATTATGCTTTTCTTCAACCAGCTCTTTTAAAAAAGTGAGACTCACAGTATTAACAAAATGAGCCGCAAAAACGGCGCTTGTGAGAAGCTCCACAGGATTATTTTCTCTGGTTTCCTCATAGGAAATCGCCATATTATCATAGTATAGATGCTGCCAGAAATATGCAGCATCTATACCCCTGTCTTCTATTTGAGAAAGCATAAGCTTTACTGTATGAATATTATGAATTGTAAAAAGGCACGGTATGCCAAGCTGCCTCGACATGGCAGGGATAATGCTTGTCATCCAGTCGTTGCAATGTATAAGATCAGGCTTGACACGGGGCACAATGTGGTTGATAACTTCCCTCTGAAAAGCCAGGGCTATATTTATGTTTTCCCACCCGTAGCATGAATAGACACAGTTCATATAATAAAATGCCCTGTCTTCAGCGAGATGTATTCTTTCCTCAGGAATTTTTTCTTTTATACTTTTTTGTTCTTTGAGCAGAACAGGATTATATTTTGAGCCAAACATCTCCCTGTAATAAGGAATAGCCACATGAACGTCCGCTCCAAGTTTGTAAAGAGCGCTGATCAGCGCTGCTGACACGTCTGCCAGACCTCCTGCCTTTGCCTTCAGGGAATTGGCCATATTCCCCATACCCTCAGGAAGATATGTAACTTCAGGAGTAACTATAAGAACTCGTGGTTTGCTCAAACTCCCTGTCATTTCCCGCTTTCCTTTTTAATTTCCTGGGGCCATGTTATCAATCCAGGGGTGTTTTTTATCAAGTTGTCTCCTGCAGGAATAACCCTTGCCGTAAAACCGTATCTTCCTGCATCATCACAATTTATAGCACAGGAGTATTTATATTTCCCGTTTCCGCATGCTTTTTCCATGCTCATCATTTTTGTATTGTCTGAAACAAGAGCGTCGCCAGTTTCTATCTTGCCGTAAAAAAGCTGAACTTCGACCTCTTCAGATTGAAGTTCGCCCAGATTAACCAGCGTACTGACAATAAAAGAATCTCCAACCCGAAACGGACCCTCCTGATCCCTTTCAGGGGGCTCTATTCTTATATCTTCCCATAGTTCGCCAAACCTTTTGTGCTGTTTTGCAAACTCTTTTGCCTCCTTCCCATCATTTTCTATAAGCTTGGGCAGGCTCCTTGCTATGGGGAGATAATACCGTTTTTCATAATCACTAACCATTCTGTGGCTGCAATAACTCAATATTGCCATCTTGATCGATTCTTTCATCATTTTTATCCATCGCAGGGGCATGCCTCCTCGTTTTCTTTCATAAAAACAAGGGATAACCTCATTTTCCAAAATATTATAAAGAGCCTGACTCTCCACAATATCCTGTTCAGCATAATCGGCATAAGTTTCTCCGTTGCCGATCTTCCACCCCGTTTCTTCGTTATAAGCCTCGCACCACCAGCCATCCAGGATGCTCACATTCAAAACTCCGTTCACTGCAGCCTTCATACCTGAAGTTCCGCATGCCTCATAGGGACGTCTTGGCGTATTGAGCCACACATCTGCTCCGCTCACAAGATATTTTGCCATATTAATATCATAGTTTTCCAGAAAAATTATCCGGTGGCGCAGACCTGGTGTTTTTGCAAAATCCACAATCCGTTTTATAAGCTCTTTTCCTTCATTATCCCTGGGATGAGCCTTTCCCGCAAAGATAAACTGCACAGGCCGTGTCTTGGAAGAAATTATGGCTTCAAGACGTTCAGGTTCGGTTAACAGCAGATCAGCCCTTTTATAACTTGTAAAACGACGCGCAAAAGCTATCGTCAGGATGCCCTGATCCAGCACGGATTCAATCTCACTCATTATTTTCTTTGGCGCATTTCTTCTGCCATACTGTAAGCACATCATTTTTCTGCATGTGTTGATAAGACGGGAGCGGCACATTTCATGGGCACGCCACAGCTCTTCGTCAAAAATATCGTTGATGCGATTTATTACATCAGGATTCCAGGGATGCAGGTTCCACTCAGGTCCCATATGTCTTTCAAAAAGCACTGATATTTCATAGGAAGCCCAGGTGGGGATATGCACTCCGTTGGTAATATGGGATATGGGAATCTCTTTTTCAGGCCGATTTGGCCATACATTTGACCACATATGCCTGGCTACCTCTCCGTGAAGTTTACTGACCCCGTTACAAAACTGCGACATCCTCAGGCCAAGAACAAACATTGACAACGGCCCTTCCTTGCCTCCTGCAAGGGACTGCCCCCAGGACAAAATTTCATCTGCATTACAACCAAGCCGTTTTTCCATTGGGTAAAGATACGGTTTTACCTGATCAGGGGGAAATTCATCGTATCCGGCAGCAACCGGAGTATGAGTTGTAAAAACAGTTGAGCGAGGCACAATTTCCAGGGCTGTCTCAATATCTACATTAAAAGCCTTCATGGTGATAGCCAGTCTTTCAAGAGTGGCAAATGCAGCATGCCCCTCGTTCATATGACATACAGTTGGATAAATCTTCATGGCAGCCAAAGCGCGTATTCCACCTATCCCAAGAAGTATCTCCTGGGCAATCCTGAGATTTGAGTTGGCTGGATATAGTCTTGAAGTAATATTTCTGATTTCAGGAGGATTTTCTGGAATATTTGTGTCAAGCAGATAAAGAGGCACCCTACCTACTTTAACCTTCCATACTGCAGCCTGAATATTTTGATCCGATTGGAAAACTGAAATATGGAATTCTTTTCCTGAAGCATCTCTGGCTCTTTCCACCGGAATATTATAGATATTTACCTCAGGATACTCCTCCTGCTGTATGCCGTCCTGATTGAGAAGCTGTTTAAAATAGCCATAACGGTAAAAAATACCCACGCCGGTTAAGGGTACCGCCATGTCAGAGGCAGCCTTGAGATGATCACCGGCAAGTATTCCCAGACCCCCTGCAAAAAATGGAAGGCTCTCATGAATTCCAAATTCCATTGAAAAATACGCAATTGCCCCCTGATTTCCATAAGGGTATAGTGAATGGTCAACAGGTGAACACACAAGATCGTTGAAACGCCTTTCAACATTTTTCATATCAGCGAGGAATCCTTTGCTCTTTGTAAGTTCCTCAAAACGTTTCTGTGAAATCATAGTTAAAAAAACAATGGGGTTGCGCCGGGATTTATCCCACAAATTTGGTTCTATGCGTCTGAAAAGTTCGGTCGCGTCAACCTGCCAGCTCCACCAGAGGTTTCTTGACAGAGTTTCAAGGAAAGAAAGGGGCTCAGGGACATCAGGCAAAACCTGAAAGGTATGTAATCGGCTCATAAATTTTTATCCTGTCCTTTTTTAGACTATAACAACTGAATTATTAGAATCCCCAAATATGGTAGGAACATGTTTGTCTGCTTCCATTTCATTTTCCCATCTTGTTCCATCAACCAAATAACGAAACTCGTACTCTCTGTCCAGGTCCAGATCCATCGTCAGGGTAAATGCACCGGTTTTAAGACCCTTCATGGAATCGGCTTTTTTGTCCCAGTTATTAAACTCTCCCACAAGATTAACCGATTTTGCCGAATCAGCGGAATCTTCAGGAAATTTAAAAGTAACTTTGCAAACAGGCTTGGTCTTTAAGTATTTTTTTTTTAAGCTCATGGTTAATACTCCTTATTTTTTTAAAGTTTAATTTGTTATTAGCAGTCTTAACACCCTAAAAAACTCGCTGACTCCCCATGCCTGGGCATCACAGCCGCGCTGTTTGTGGGGAGCGTCTCCATCTAAAATTTCAGGAATCTGGCCGACGCACTTTTTGTCCATAAGAGTAGTGCTGCTTAAGAGCCATGCAAGAGCGGTTTTACGCCCTTCTTTACCATAAACTTTAAACCATGCCTCACAAAAAGACGGAAAAACCCATGTCCAGGCTGTGCCGTTGTGATAAGCCGGTTTTCGCTTTGTATCTTCATCCCCCTTATATTTTCCCTGATAAGGGAGATAAGGATCGTTGAGTCTTTTGCCATGGTCGATAATTTCAAGGGGGAATCGAACCGGACGATCTGCAAGGCTTCTTATGGCGCCTGGAACTATAAGCTGCCTGCATGAATCCACAATGCCGCGGCAAACCCCCTGATCTGAAACTGCGCCAAGGGTAACAGCAAAAAGCTGGTTTGGCCTCAAGGCGTCATCAGGTTCGGCAGCGCTTGCAGGTTCTCCTGCTTTGGCATAAAGACAGTCTGCCAGGTGCTTTTCACCCTTTATAATAAAGAAATCAAGGATTGAGCTTTTTACCCTTTCCTTAAGTTCTTTCCAGTCTTTTTTATCTTTCGAAGGATCGATTTTGCACAAAAAAGAGAGGGCAGCATACCATAATGCCTGAATTTCAATGGGATAACCCTGTCTTGGAGTACATGCAGGATGATTTGTATCCATCCAGGTGAAATGAGCGGGACTGAAGATTAAACCGGATTCAGTGTCCATTTTAACGCGGTTTGCAGTTTCTGAAATTATGCACCGGCCAATGGAAAGGAGGATCTTGCGTATTGTTCTTCCACCGCATTCTGAATCAAGGAAGCTCTCATTATTTTCAGCTTCAACCAGCTCTGAACAGGCTGTAAAAAACCAGAGGGGGGCATCAGAAGTATTACGATTTTCAGCATTATCTCCGTGAATCATGTTGGGAAGCGTCCCATTCTCTTCATACTGCCCAAACAGTTTTAATACAGATTTTGAATCTTCATACCTTCCAGCGGCAATCATTCCCCTAAGAAAAATCAATGAGTCCCTGCCCCAGTCGAGAAACCACGGATATCCGGCAATAATGCTTTTTAACTTGCCCCTGTCAACAACAAACATGTCCATAGCTTTTAGAAGAGCTTCATCTATTTTCATATCTGTTTTTTCATGAAAACCTGAGGAAAAAATTTTTTCCACATCCTGCAGGGATGGCGAAGCAGTTTTTTGCTTAAAAGCTGCAATATGAGCAGAGTCTGCAACCTGTGCTGTTAACTCTTCAAACTCTCCACCTTTCAGCATTGTGTAAAAATAACCGGGGCTGAACAGATCGGAATCAGGGTCAAGAGCGCGCTGGGCATCGAGAGGTCTGTGCACCATATACTCCCATTCAGGTTCTAAAACAAATGAACCTCTCGCTACCCGGATATTAATCTGCCTGTCCTGATGGGCAGAGAATATAAACCCCTTTGAATTCGGTTTTACTGAAGCCGAAAAAATATTTTCAAGGCCAAGATACGCCTTTGTGGTTTCATGAAAACTTCTGTCTTCAATATCAGGTCTTAAAATCAGCTTAACCTCTTTTTCGTCATTTAATTTTTCTTTACCTTTGCCGGGGCATCGATAAAAAAGCATTCGAACAGCATTCTCTTTGGGAAGCATTTTGATACAAATTTTAAGAAGAACATATTCGCCCTGGCCTGAAGGCACGAGAAAGTCCCAGAATCCTCCGGAATCATAATCAAAGGCAAATGCATCAAGGCAGTCTTTATTTATATCCTGTGAATATCCCTGGAATACAAGCCATGCCCTGCAGCGAGTGAACATTACTCTTCTGTCTTCGGGAAATTTATCATTAATATTTGCGGCAAGCAGGGCATCGTATCTGCTTTTTAGCTCTCCCCATCTTGAATTCGCCCGAACCATTGCCCCCCGTCCGTTTGTGTCAAGGAACGAAAGAGAATAGTCAAGCACCTGCTTTCTATTAAAATATCTTTTTATACCTACATTTTCCGGTCTGGCAAGCAAGAGAAGTTGGGCTGTAACGTGCTCACATTCTCCAGGCTCATATACTGCAAGATCAAGCAGAATCTTGCGGTGGCATTTACCGGCATGCAAAGGAGAAAAAAGAACAAAAAATTTTCCATCCGCTCCCGTAAGGCTGTCTTCACCTGCAAGCACTTTGGAATCCTGCACAATTCGCGCTCTAAAAGGAAAAATTGCACAGATTAGAAAAAAATGGTCATGGGGTATCATGACCTCCCTAGTCTTGTCCCGGGGAAATTGCCATGTGACAACCCTGCTTTCATCAGAGAAGTTGTTTAAAGCGCGGCAAAACTCTTCAGGGCTGCGCCAGAGCTTTCTGGCGGCCGCATCAGGGTCAAACGCTCTTGTTTCTTCAATTTTATTATAAAAAAGAAATACCTCCAAAGCCTTTGCGCGCATTAACTGTCTTGTTATCCTTGCAGGAATTACAAATTTTTCTGATTTATTATTGGAAATCAGCTTAATATCATTCATGTCAGGAGAAAGGCAGAGAACCTGACCTGGATCAAGAAAAAAGTAATGCTGCATACCGGAAACAGAGACACTTATTTCTTTGCCTGTAATAAGGTCAAAAAAAACCGGTTCATTCATGCCGGTTTCCATATAATTCCAGGACCCTCTTGTTTTATTTTTGCAGTCCAGATTTGCCAGAACAAGAAGTTTCTTGCCCGAGGGAATGTGATGGCGCAACAGAACTATAAAATTCCCCTCTCCTTTTTGAATCATTTGGGTTGTGGTTTTATCAAAAAAAGCAGGATGTTTTTTAAGAATGCCGGTTAAACGGCATATATGTTTTACCTGGTTTGGAACAGCTCCCCAGTTAAGAGAAGGGGAATCATGCACATTTATCTTTTCATCGGCATACCATTCAACGCCGTTTGCAAAACCGAATGCACCGCTATGTGAAGAAAGAGCGCATAATGCTGTCCGCATTCCGGCATATACGATGGAGTCTGCTGCAAGACGATTATTATCATGTGTTTCTGCAAAATGAACCATCAGGCCATCTTCATCAGAAAATTTCATGGCTTCGGGGAGATAATGTTCAATCTCGCTGCGATCATAATTTTGAAACAGTTCCGAATATGCCCAGTTAAAGCCAGCTTTGTTTAAAAGGCTTCTCGTTACGGAAATCCTTCCGCCTAATCCTTCAAGGAAAAAAATAGTTTCAGGATACTGCTCTCGCACAATGGCAATCATATACTTCCATGCAGGTTGCGGAATCATGTAACCGGCATCGCACCTGAAACCATCCACGCCCCTGCGGCACCATGTGAGAAAAATATTTGCAACGTGAAACCAAAGTTCTTTTTTTGTATAATCAAGACGGGTCAGGTCTTCCCATCTGACCCCCCATGCGCCAGGAACCTCTATATGGCCTTCAGGGCCACGGACGAGCCACTCGGGATGAGTCTCGTGCAATCTTGCTCCCCATCCTGTATGATTAACAGCAATATCTATAATTATTTTTGCACTTCTTTCGTGAACAGCATCTACAAGTTCAATAAACTGCTCTAATGGGGTGGCTTTAGGATCAAATTCAGCCTGGGCAGAATCCACGGCAGTGAAGCTTAGTGCCGCAAAAGGGCTGCCGAACCGCCCCATCCTGCCAAAAGTTGTGGGTGTGGGATTCACAGGAAGCAGTTGAATAATTCTGCAGCCAAGCCTTCCGATTATAAAATCGAGCTCTTTAACCAGGTCACGAAAGGTTCCTGATGGTGGGATTACAGTATACCCAGCGCTGTCAAACTCCTTTAACAGGGGAGTTAAGTGCTTGACGCCATCTCCACTTTTGTTATAACCAAACTGCCTTACAAAAGCATTATAAATGATATTTGATGCACAGGTATGAGCAGGTTCAACATTGATTGTTATATTATCCCCTTCAGGCCAGACCGGACCGGCAGCGCCTTCTTTTATAAAAAGGCATTTGGCTTCAAAATGACCTGTCTCACATAATGGCAGAACAGCTTTAAATAAAAATTTGTCAACCTGTTCCATGGGGATGTCAAACCAGTCTCTCCCGAGATGAGGTTCCCTGTCTGCAATCTCTCTGATTATTTCATTCCTTATAACTCCTGCATGACCGATATTGGTTCTAACCCATGCGTTTCCTGTCTCTTTTTTCGACAAAGACAGGGTAAAGGTTTCCGTATCTCCGCGAAACCTGAGAAGTTTTGTTCCAGGAGCTGGATTTTGCGAAACCGTAATTGAATTATCCATAAAATCAGACTGTTGAAAACAGACCTCTGAGTTGCAATTTTTTTTAATTTTTTAAAAAAAGTGCTATTGAATAAATTGGCTGGCTGGACCTTCAAAAACCTTCTTTACCTTGAGCTTTAAATCTCTCACATCGGTGCTTTTTACCACTTGCAATCCATAGTTATGCGGTCTTGTATCATATCTATAGCTCAAAAAATCTGTGCATATTATTATGGGAATATTGTAGTAGGAATTGCGGATTGTTCTAAAAAGATCAACACTTTTGAGCGCATCAAACCAGATATTCATAACAATCAGATTCGGTTTTTTTTCTTCAATAATATCAATAAACGTAGAAGTGTCATAGCTTGAAATCACATCGTATCCCTCATCTGTAAGCTCTTGTGTATAAAGGTCTCGAAGGGTTTCTTCATTTTCCACAATAAGTATTCTGTTCATTTTGTCTCCTTTCTTGTAATATTTTTATTGGGGAGTAAACAAAAATAGCCATTGAACAAAATTAAACATTTTTCAAAAGTGAGAAATTATTCTGATAAAAATATTTTTATCAGAAAAAGTATGTGTCTTTATGGTGGAATTTAATTTTTTTACAAAAATAAAAATTTGCAGCAGCAACTGATATGCTGTCATTAGGCAAGTCTATTGATAAAAATAATACCGTTATAAGATACTCTATTTTTTATCGTTTGAAGTATCAAACTTATAAAAAAGAATAACAGGTTTGGCAAGAACTTTTTTGTTTTATATGAAAAAATTTATTTTTTACCCGCCGATTGCGTGCATCTGCTGAGTAATGCAATCCAGATGGAAAGCATCCAAATCGTGAGCGTCGGGTTTCATTGATACAGCCTTTAATAAAATTTTCGCAATTTTTCCATCATTACATCCGCTTCTTAAAGCACTCTTTATATCCACCTGCTGGTCAGACAAGAGACAGGGCTTTATCATCCCGTCCGCTGTTAATCTTAACCTGTTACAGGATTTGCAAAATTTGTGACTCATTGCGGCTATTAACCCGATTTCACCTTTTGCTCCATTAAATTTATAATAAAGGGCAGGACCGTCATTAACCTGCCGTCTCGCTATCGCATTTAAATGCCCCAAACTGCTTATCTGCTCTAATATTTCCGACGCGGACAGGTAAAAACCTGGGTCCATATGAAAAGTTCCAACCGGCATATATTCTATAAATCTGATTTGGACAGGATATTCAAATGTCAGTCTTGCAAAATTTTCAAGTTCGTCATCATTTATTCCCTTAAGCACAACCACGTTAAGCTTAAGGGGGCTCAGGCCTTTTATGTGCGCCATTTCAATGCCGTCCAATACATTTTGAAAATAGTCACGCTTTGTTATCTTTTTAAATTTTTCTCTGCTTAATGTATCAATACTGATATTTATTCTTTTAATGCCGGTCGATATAAGTCTATCAATATTATCTTTAAGAAGAACTCCGTTGGTGGTCAGTGATAGATCTTCTATGCCGTCTATACTATTTAACCTGCTTAAAAAATCGTATATCCCTTTTCTTACAAGAGGCTCACCTCCCGTAACCCGGACTTTTGATATTCCAAGCTTTGCTCCGGCTTTGACTATGCGAAGTATCTCCTCATACTTTAATATTTCTTCATGGGGAAGCTGGGTAAAATTACTCTGGGGCATACAGTAGATACAGCGCATATTACAACGATCTGTAACAGATACCCGAAGATAATTAACACGTCGCCCGTATCTGTCGATTAATGCTCCAGCCGCTCCTGCTTTTATTTTTTTTGCCATATGAAACTTTCGGTTACTTTATGTTAAACTTGCGCCTGTAATCAGGATTGTCAATCATAGGTGGTCTTTCCTGACCTTTAAATTCAAAAATATCCTGGGTGTATTCATTCTGGGCAAGCTTATACTGTATCATTTGGCCAAAAAGCTCCTTTTTCAGATTGATTCGCCCCAGCCGTTCCAGCCTGTTTGTAAAAGTTTTTAAAATTACAAATGCCATTCTACCCAGTGCTTTAGTGTCCTGATTTCTGTGCACCCGCTTTTCAAGATCAACCTGGGCTATATTATCAAGCCCCCATTTTTCACAAATATCTAAAATCATACTTGTCTCAATACCATACCCTATGGGAAAAGGAATCTGTTCAAATATATCCCTGTAGCCTGCATACTCTCCTGAAAGAGGCTGAATTATCTGTGTCAGTTTAGGGAAAAAAAGTGAGAATAAAGGTCTTATCATAAGTTCGGTAACTCTCCCTCCACCTGTTGGTCGGAGTCTGTTTTTTCCTACTGAAATCGGTCTGTCATAAAAGGCTTTTACATACTTTATGTTATCATAAAGCAAAAGAGGCGCCACAAGGGCATATGCAAATCTATGATGAATATTTTTTATGTCGGCATCAAGATATACTATTATATCACCCTTTGTAACATAAAGTGCCTTCCAGAGATTCTCGCCCTTGCCCTTGTAATGTTCCAGATCAGGAAGTATATCATCAGCATTATAAACATCCGCGCCGTAAGACTTTGCTATATCCACTGTTTTGTCTTTCGAGCCCGAGTCGATAACAACGATTTCATCGAGAAGAGGATAACGTGTCATCAGTTCCGATGTCATGATTACAATCTCTTTTGCAATGGTTTTTTCTTCATTTAATGTGGGCAGGCACAGAGAAATGGAAAGATTTTTTTTCTTTTTTGTTTCAACAAGCCGGTTAAGATCATTAAATTCAGAGTAATGGAACGTATTATTCTTGAGCCAGTTATTGGTCATCACATACCCCGCTGTCTATAGCCATAATTATTCCTAAAACCTGTGCTATGCCTTTAAACATAGGCTCTATTTCCATTTTTGCATTGTTAAGATGATAGTTGTCGCCGTGTGTAATGCCGACTGTTACGGCAGGTATATTGCGTGAAAGAAGAAGTGAAAGTTCAGACTCACTGTGATCGCTTAAAGGTTTTATGCCCAGAACGTTCATTATTGCAGCAGCATTTTTAACTATGGGATGGTTATAATTAAGCCTTGAGGCATTAACATTACTGATGGTTTTCAGCTCAAGACCAACTTCATTTTCATTGCCGATTCCCGCCACTATATCAGAAATATCGTTAAAAATTTCTTTTACCATTTTATCGGAATCACTCTGTATCTCAAAGCCGAGTTTTGCGTCAAAAGCAATTTTTCCGTGCTTAAAGCCCCCTCCAATTTTACCGATAATTACCCTTGAACGGGGTCTCTGGGGAAGACGCAGCTTCAATATCTGGTTAATTACATCATGCAAAATCAGTATGGCATTGGGCCTGAATCTGGAACCCCATCCATCTGCTTCTGATATTATACATTCAACTTCGCACCTGATCATACCGTAAGAATAATAATTAAGCCTGCCTATCTCAACACCTTCAAGGCAGACAGCGCCCCTTATGGGAGTTGGCCATGTTTTTAAAAGATGCCTTATGCCCCTTAAATTTCCCTGACCTATGGATTGTACAACACCGGATAGAACAATGTCTGAATCAAACTCCAGATCGAGTTTTTGAAAAATCATTGGAAGAGATGCCAGAACACCTATGCTTAATGAATTATCGAGTATACCTGGTCCGGAAATTGTTTTTTTTTTTACAGTAAAATTATGCTCAACGCTGTTTTGAATAAAGGTGTCAAGATGTGCAATAATAAAAATAGGTGGTTTTGTTCTGTCTTTTCCTCTTATAATTCCTATGGGGTTATGATATCCATCTTCAGTGCATTCATCCACATGGTATTCAGCCAGCCTGTCTAATAAAAAACCGGCCCTCTCTTTTTCCCTGAAAGTTGGAGAGGGGATCTGCCCGAGTAATACAATGTTTGTTATTATAGTCTCCTTCATGGATTCTATTACTTCAACAAAAGAGGGAATTAAATCAAGATAGTTGCTCATGCCTTCTCCGTTTAATATATCTATTATACAGGTAATATCACATGGGGTTTGAATAAAAATTTATAGCCTGTCTAATTAGCGCTCCTTAAGATAATTCTGAGCATCCCTGTTACCCTTTGATGCCGCAGTTTTAAAGTCATCCATTGCCCTTTCCTGCTCACCTGAAATTAAATACACCCTGCCCCGTCCATAATAGTAGATACCTTTTTCAGGATTAATACCAATTGCTTTATTAATGGAGTTAACAGATTCCTTAAAAGCACCTGTTTCTCCGTATGATACACCGAGAAAAAAATAGGCATCACTTTTTTTTGGGTCAAGTTTAATGGCTTCTTTAAAATATTTTATAGCTGCTTTATCGTTTCCGTAAGTCGAACAAAGATTCCCCTGACTCATCCAGTATATATAATTCTTAACAGGTCTATCCATTACCGTGGCATCCTCTGCCATTTTTATTTCTCTGCTTTCCGGCAAGGCTTTTGTACGTTGGGCAGACAGAGCTTTATCCTTAACTTTTTTATCATTGGCAATGCTTTTAAAATAATCTGCAGTAGCTTTGATCTTAGGTATATCTATGGTGGTGGATGACCATGCCCTGCCTTTTTCCATGTCAAATATCATGCTGAATTTTCCCATGTCAGGGATATCCAACAGTTTAACATGTTGATCCGTTAGTATAAATTTACTTAGTGCTTCAACGCATTTTGTTATATCAATATTAAAACTCATAAGAGGAGTATCAGAAGGTTTTTCCTTAAGGTTTTTAACGATAATAATTAAATCAGTTAGCCTTCTATCATCAGGGGCAATAAGCATTAAATTATTAACTGTTGTTATCCTGAATTCATAGTTTATCAAAGAGCCCTTTGCGTTTGAATCCGGCATTTTATTGCCTGTTGGGAATAATGGAAAAGCGAACTTCATTCCCATGACTTTTTGACCTAACACAATGCTGTTTTTTGTTCGGGAATATAATCCGGCAGGATCAATATGATTCTCTTTTCCCATCAGCTTTATAATATCGGCAAAGTGTTTTTCAGACCATGGAATATAAACCTTTTCTAAAAAATCGTCTTTTGCGCTGGATTCCTTTAAAACAGATATGAATTCACAATCCGCTTTATCTTTATTTAATGAAAAGCCGCCTGCATATTCTCCGGTAAAATTATCACATAATTTTATCAGGCCCGGCATATCCACATTCATTTTTTCATACACCTTGCCAAAACGGTTATTAATAAATTCAAGCATGCCTTTTACATCATAACTCCGGGATTTAAAATTACACTGGTACTCAGGATTATATGCGTCTAAAATCGTTGTCGCACCGCCCTTCTTAAAAAGTCCGGCAAGCTCGGTTCCGGCTAAAGCTTTTGCTTCACAATAATATTGCAGCCTTACCTCATTAAAATCAAAACCTATTTTTAAAAACTCCACCTGGGCTGCTGCATCAAGTATGTTAACAAGCATAGCCCTTGCCTCTTCAGGGGTAAAGTCCAAATCATTTCCCAAATCTTTTTTGGGTAATTCATCAATTTTATTAATCGTTTCTTTAATCTTTGCATCATTTTTTTTAATAAGACCTGCCACACCTATCTCTATCAAAATTGAATGTTCAGTCCGGGAATTAGACAAACTTGCCAGTTGGGATTTAATATTATCAGGAACAGTTTTTTCTTCAGAAGGAATAATGGGTATGATATAGTAATCAGAACCCGCAACTCCGTTAAATGTTGCCCGAAAATTTTCATTAGACTCTTTAAAAGGTATAAGTATATACATGTCAGGCTTAGGCTCTTTCACCACAATCCCGATGATTATTAATCTGTTTGAATCTATCCAGCCGGTTCCCTGCAGGACGCCCTTCAGCATAAGAGTTGGAGAAATAGATGGCTGTTTGGATGAGGAGGCGGACAGTTTGTCAATTGTGTTCAACTGCTGCTCTAAATTACTGATTTTTACCAAAACATCCAGCAACGGCGGTTGATTTTTTTTTGCAAGAAGAGGGCTGAGTGAAGTAAAAATTACTGCGAAAAAAACAACGATGATAATGGAAAACTGTTTTCGGATAAATTTGATATTCATCTGGTTCTCCTTAGGTTTTATAAAATAAAAAAGCAAAAAAACCTGTTAAACTAACACCCTGAAACTTTAATTTTAACGATACTATTATAAAAGCATGTTATCTGTCAAAGAAAAACCAATTCATTGATTATTTTAAGTTTTCTGCTTGATAAATTACCATTTTTTTTTTAAATTATATTTTATGGGCTATGTATTCGATTTTAAAGATGCCGTGGCTTACGAAAAGTGGTTTGAAAAACGGCAAAACAAATTCGCCTTTGATATGGAAACCCGGCTTATGCTGAAAATGCTTAAGCCCATGCGAGGCGCTTCTGTGATAGATATAGGCTGCGGAGTAGGAGCAAACCTGTTGCCGCTGCTTGAATCCGGAATCGA
>Ga0190313_1001089_pt1 | contig 14845 bp, 12 predicted proteins | sample 4870071011_MG_FD_169989 | JGI IMG/M metagenome (GOLD analysis project Ga0190313, IMG submission 169989) | Hydrothermal vent sediment bacterial communities from Southern Trench, Guaymas Basin, Mexico - 4870-07-10-11_MG | ecosystem: Environmental > Aquatic > Marine > Hydrothermal vents > Sediment ...
ACGTATGTTCCTGGTGTTTCAGGAGCCTTAAACTCTACTTCGTATTCTCCTACACCTACATGCATTGCATTTAAATCAACTACTTCCTTAGGTGTTATTAACTTGACTTGTAGCTTAGCATCCTTTGGCTCTCCTTTAATTAACGTTACTATCCTAGCTTTAACTGGAGCTTCAGGTTCATATATTGAGCCTATGCTTACTAGAACCTTAATCTCCTCTATGCCCATTACCTTAACATAACCCTTTAGTAGTTGTAGGAATTCTTCTGGCATTCTCTCATACATGTACTCTGGAGGTATTAATGCTATATCGTATGTTCCTGGCACTAGGTATGGTAGAGCTAGCGTCCAGTTAAAGTATCCCTCAGGGCTTATAGCTACCTTAGTTACTATCCTACCAGCAACCATTAAGTCTGCTGAACGAGCACCAGAGAGCGCTACATCTAATCCATAACCCTCTATTACTACTGGTCCACCAGCAACGGCAGTAGGCGTTCTTACAAAGACTCCAAATGATATAAGGAATAGTCTTGCTTCACACCTACCTGGAACAATAACCTTCGTTAATACCAGGCCTGATACTTCCTTACTAAATGGATACGCTATATCGCATACTCCATTCTTTATTTCTCCCTTAATGAAGGTAATGCCTGGTTTTACTCTATATAGGTAGTACCACATGTATCCTGGAACAACTCTACTTAATGTTACAATTATTTTGCCATCAACTCCATATACAGTTAATGTAGCATTTCTTAGTGGGTTATAGAATGGTATTGTACCCTTATATTCCTCTATGGGTGCTATCTTCCTTATATCTAGTATTGAGTCTGGCTTCTTTGGTTCAATTATCTTAATGTTTGTCTTAACATATTCATCCTTAAATACAGGTAGTTGCAGTGCTGGATCTCCTAGTAATGTTAGCTGGAACATTGTGAGGAGTACTAAGTCCATGTACCTCATTGCTTCCTTAGACTTAAATACATCTGTCATGAAGTCTACAATACCATATGCAACTACTTCTCCTAAGCCGACCTTATCTCTCTTACCCATAAACTCGTTATATGCCTGGAGTAGCTTGAAGTGCAGGTATGCTGCTCCATAGAATTCTACAGTTGCAAATCCATTCTCTAGGTGAAATAGTACTCCAAGCTCCCATGCTATTCTAGCTGAGCCTACATAAGCTATACCTGCTGCTGGTGATAATAGTACTGCTTCTCCAAAGCATGGTGGTGAGAAGTACCATGGAGGAACTACTTCGTCATCCCATGCAGCATTCATACATGCAACGCTTGTAAGTACTGGTACGAATGGGTTTCTACCCATCATTGCTAAGTCTCTAGTTGACGCAAGGATTTGTGATGCTAGGTATCCTTCAGGTGTTGGCATGTAGTCTATAAGAGCATTACCGGAACCATGACATATGAGGTAGTACCAGAGATACCCTCCCTTTTGAAGTATATTTTGTACGGTATTTCTGTCATAATTTAAGCTCGTTATTGTTAGTATTGTGGTATTGAACATTGATGTAATTCCTTTTAGCGTTTCTGTTGCTATTGCTGTTTCACTAAACATTAATGGTATGTGAAATGGTGCTCCACCACTGATAGCTATATTTCTACCCTTATCCTTTACATTGTACCAGTCTATAATCTTAGCTGTAACAAATGATACTAGTTTTGGATCGCTAAATGGTATTCTTCCAACAAAGTAGTCTGGTACTAGGTCGTAGTCTGGACTTGCATAGAAGAAGTCTGTTGGATTCCATGCATTCCACGGACCAACATAGTAGTAGGCCATAACTGATTGATAGTAGAAGCTTGGCGGAACGGTATTTCCATCACCAACTAGTAGTACATACTTATACTTACCAGTGATATTCCTTAAGAACGAAATTGTCTTTAATGCTAGCTTCCATTTATAAGTCTTTACAAGTATTGGGTATATTGGGTCTTTCTCACCCTTAATCATTGGGTTGTAGAATCCTGAATACATTGTAATGTTTTCAGCAGGCTTAAAGGTCTTGTTAATATACTCTATCGTCGTTATATTAACTATTATTCCAGTCTCGTTATAGAATTCTACTAGAGGTTTAAGTGTATCTACTAGGTCCTTTGAGGTTATGATTACCATTGATTCTGGAGGCTCTGTTGTATACTCCTTTAAGTTGTATTTAATTGCTATATATGCTTTATCTACTACTATTACCCTCCCCATTACCGGATTATACTGAATTGGATAGAACTTCACTATTATTACTGTTTTTCCTCCAAGCCCATAGCCTACATAGTAATCTACGAGTCTGCCTGGATAGAATTCACTAGAAGAGTATATCTCTTGGTACTCCTTTAGCTTTATGCCCTTGTTTTTATCAGTTATCATGTATGGTATTGGTTCTGGTGCGGGCGTAATCTTCTTACTAAGAGCTTCCTCATGATACTTAACAACTAGAACACTTACATCACTTACCTCGTATTTTCCATTTAATATTATCTTATATGACTTATAAGGTAATGCTGGGTGTCCTGGAACCGATATTCTGCCATTATATTTATCAAGGTTCATTACTATATAGCTTCCAGTATCCTCTTTTACCGCCTTAGAGCTTACGTCTATTACTCTATTACTACTCGATATATCGTATGTATATGGCCCTTCTATTCCGAGAGCCTTTAGTTCTTCATTGCATGGAGTTTCAGCAACTAATACTATAGCTGATGGTATTATTGATATTGTTATTAATGCTAATAGTATTAGTGTTAATTTATTGTATTTGTTCATAACCTTCACCCTCTACTAAACCTTTAATGGCAGTAGGTCTTAAGTCTAAATCTTCGAACACTACATTAAACTTATCTGTATACTTGAGGTAGACTTCTCTACACACTTGCTCGGGTACTCTCTCGTTTTAGGCTAATTGTTCATAGACTCTATAGCTCTACATTTACTCTATACGTTAGTTATTAAATAACGTGTTCTTGGTGAAAAACTTGGATAAGAGGTAATGGCGGGATTTAGAGGTGGGCGGTGAAGTACTTATTGGTCTTGGACTTTGTGTTGCCATGTATATGGCTTGGAATCTTGGCGCTAATGATGCAGCTAATCCTACTGATACAGCTGTTGGTGCAGGTGCAATTAGTATTAAGAAGGCAGTAATGCTTTTCTCGTCATTTGCAGGTATAGGTGCAGTTGCTCAAGGGTATATGGTTATGAAGACTATTGGTAAAGGTGTTGTATCCGACTTGGACCCCTTGGGCGCATTAATTGCTTCGCTTACTGCTTGTCTTTGGGTCACTCTTTCTACTTGGAAGGGTATGCCTGTTTCAACTACACATAGCACTGTAGGCTCCGTTCTTGGGATTGGATTAGCCTACTTCTTCCTAAGCAGATCAGCACATATTAAGTGGAGTGTTGTAGTGGGTGTTATTTTGAGTTGGATTACATCCCCTCTTATAGCTATTACGCTTAGCGTACTCTTCTACTTCGCAATGTATAGGCTTGCATCTACGTTGCTTAGTCATGGATTTAATGTTGATAAGTTCTTTAGATATTTCCTCTTGTTCAATTTAGCTTTCTCTGCTTATTCTTTTGGAGTTAACGATGTAGGTAATGCAACAGGAGTTTATGTAGCTGTTGTATCTAAGACCTTTGGTATGCCAGATATGACTACAATGCTGCACCTAGCCGTACTTGGTTCTATAGGTATTGCTCTTGGAGCATTAACTTGGGGCTATAGGGTTATCAGTACCGTTGGATTCAAAATCACTAGGCTTGACTACATATCAGCATCAGCAGCAGAATTAGCTAATGCCCTTGTTGTTTGGTGTTTTAGTACCATACCAAAAATAATAATAGGCTATGGAATGCCAATATCGACAACGCATGCAAGCGTTTCATCAGTTATAGGTGTTGGTATAGCTAAGGAGAAAAGCCTTAAAGGAGTTAATTGGAGAATAGTAGGGTATATAATATTATCATGGATTTTAACTGTACCGATAACCGCAGGTATAAGTTTTACACTATATATTATACTAAGCAAGATAATACCATAGATGTAGGTGCTGGTGCATGGTATCTACATGGTCATGGATTAGTAGAAGAAAACAACGTGAAGTAATATCAATTTGTATAAAACATATAAACAAGATTATTGAAGTCGCAGAATTAACTAAAGAACTAATGGAGAAATATAGCCAAGGATCTCTAGATGAAGCAAAGAGCATTTATAGAGGTGTATTTGAGAAAGAGAAGGAAGCTGATGACATTAAGAGATCAATAATAGCTGAATTGTCCAAGGGGGTGTTTCATCCAATTGATAGAGAAGATTTAATAAGATTAACATTAACTGTAGATGATGTAGCAGCTTACCTTAAAGCAGCTTGTAGAAGATTACTACTCCTCTTACCCACCATTATCCCTAAAAATATATCAGGCTCACTTATATTAATGGCATCTAAAGTATATGATGCTACACTATTAATTAAGGATGCAGTTATAGAGCTTGCTGAGGACCCTCATAAGGCGCTGGAAATAGCTGATAATATTGAGAGAATTGAAGAAGAAGTCGACGATATTAGAATGAATGCATTAGAAAGAGTATTAAAGTGGTGTGATAAGGCGAAGGTTTCATCATGTATAATTTGTAAAGAAATTGTTGATTCTTTAGAGAATGCTAGTGATAAATGTGAAGACGTAGCCGACGTAATTAGGGCTATTTCATTAATCTCGCTATAGGCTAGGCCATAGCTCATTTTAATTCAACAATATTCCCATGCTTTAATTATTTAAAACTTATTATGTAGACTAGCCTTACCCCTACCCTTGAGGAGATACCAATGCATTATACTAAATTGGCATCTATGGCAGTAGTTGTTTTAGTGATATTAAGCAATGTGGTGCTTATAGTCAATGCTATGAAGTCTTATAGCTCTCAAGGATTGACTATAAAGGGTACTCCTATCAGTAAATGGCTAAAGGGATTTCCCAAAATATATGGAGGTACATTGAAGGTAGCATTACCTGGAGAACCAAATGTATTTAACTGGTGGACTGCAAGCTCGCTATGGGACCTTATTGTACTATCACCTATCTATAGTAGATTAGTTAGAATAATTAATGGTACTTTAGCGTTTGAACTAGCTGAAAGCATTGAATGGTCTCCTGATTATAAGGTACTTACTATAAAGATAGTAAAAGGAGTTAAATTCCATGACGGAAAACCGTTAACAGCTCATGATGTAGCATTTACTATTGACATATTATCTAAGAAGTCCTGGACTTATTATCACGGATACTTTCTCAATGTTGAGAAAGTTGAGGTAGTTGATGATTATACGCTTAAAGTGTGCTTTAAGGCACCTGATGCAGGATTTATATACAATGCTCTTACCGTCATGAACATAATGCCTAAGCATATATGGGAGCCCATATTTAAGTCCATGGGAGATAAGGTAGCTAAGTATTCTCCAAAAATACCAGATGACTTAGTTGGTAGTGGTCCATTTAAGATAGCTGAATATGTTCCTGGACAATACGTTAAGTATGTAGCTAACAAGGATTATTGGCTAGGAAGACCATGTATTGATGAACTAATATACGTGTTTGTATCTGAAGCTAATGTAGCTATATTAGCTGTTCAGAAGGGTGAAGTAGATGCTTATGTTGGCTGGATAACTCCTGAAGTTGTTCCAGAGCTTCTATCAACACCTGGAGTAGCTGTCCACGTCTTCGTGAGCGATACATTCTATCACTGGGGCCTTAATAACCTTAAGTGGCCATTCAATATAACCGAATTTAGAAGAGCACTAGCCTATTGTGTCAATAGAGAAGCTATAGTAAAGGAGCTATTAATGGGCTATGGATCAGTAGGCAATCCAGGAGTAGTACCGCCATTTGGAGTACATGCACAGTGGTGTAATAGGGAATTATTGAATAAGTATAAGTTTAATTTAACTAAGGCAGCTGAAATACTTGATAAGCTAGGATTTAAGGACATAGATGGAGATGGATGGCGTGAAGCATCCGATGGAAGAGATTTTTCATTTGAAATATATGCACCATCGTATGATGTAATTAGAGTTAGAGTAGCTGAACTAATATCTGAATGGCTTTCTAAGATACCTGGAGGAGGATTAAAAGCTATTCCTAAAGCAGTTGAATGGAAGACCGTTTGGCCTTTAATTAAAGGAGCGAAAGTAGATACCTGGCTATTAGGTAGTGGTACCGGTAATGACATTTCATGGCTTTTAAGGAGATTCCATAGCAGACCTGAAGGAACAGGTAATTGGGTTAGATACTCAAACCCCATAGTCGATGAATTAACTGAGAAGCTGGTAACAACATTTGATCCTGAGGAGAGAAAGAGAATAGCATATAGGATACAAGAGATTATAGCTGAGGATGTGCCTTTAATCACCTTATACTATAGGAAGTTCCCAATGCCATATAGAATAGATAAGTTTGATGGATGGTTTTTAGCAGAAGATGAACCATCAGTAAACTTCATAACATTACTAAGAGTTCACTTAAAACAATACGCTACAGCGCCTACAACTCAACCTACGGTAATGGCTATAAGAGAAGCTATAACTACCATTATTGTAATAGCTGCCATAATAGCAATAATAGCAATATTATTGATTAGGAAGAGAACGTGGTATAAATGAAAAAGTTCTTGTTAAGAAGACTATATACTTCAATTATAACGTTCTTTATAGTGATCACGTTCGTTTTCTTTGTAATTAGGTTTACGGGCGACCCTTTAGCAGAGCTCGAGGATGATCCAAGAATTACTCCAGAGGTCCTTGATAAAATAAGAGCATTATTTGGGCTAGATAAACCCATACACATACAATATATTGATTACCTAGTGAACATGTTTAGAGGAGAGCTAGGGTATTCTCTTCATTATAAGAGGCCCGTTATTGATGTTATATGTAGTAAACTTCCATATACACTAATGCTCCTAATACCTTCAATAACCTTATCTAATTACATTGCCTATAAGTTGGGTGTAGAATGTGGTTGGAGAAGGCGTAGTACTTTTGATTTAATAGTTTCATCTATAGCCTTTACCATTAGATCGATACCATATTTCTGGCTTGCAATTCTATTTCTATACATATTCTCAGTACAGCTAAGAATAACACCACTTTTTGGAGCAATATCGCCTGGTAAAGGAGGTTTTTCGTTAAGCTTAGACTGGATAATGGACTATCTATGGCATTACATATTACCCTTTACAGTACTAACACTTAGAGCATCATTAGCTCTTATCCCCTATGTCAGAAACGCACTTATTGAAGTACTTGAAGAAGACTATATAGTTACAGCTCATGCTAAAGGGATACCATTAAAGACCGTTAAGTACAGCCATGTAGCAAGAAATGCCATCTTACCCGTAATTACAATTATGGGATTAAGATATGCGTTCTTAATTGATGGAGCAATATTGACCGAAACCGTTTTCTCATACCCAGGTACGGGTAAGGTCGTATTTGAGGCTATAATTAATAGAGACTACTGGTTATTGCAAGGAGCTGTAGTAATCCTAACTCTTAGCGTTATAATCGTCAACCTCATTGTAGATTTAATATATGCTCTACTTGACCCAAGGATAAGGTATAGGTGATAAGCCATGACTATAAAGGTAAAGCTGGGAATTTATAACCTCAAGGTAATAACTAAAGAATTTATAGCAATACTCCAATTAAATAAAATGACTAAGATAGGATTCTGTATATTCACCTTTATTTTACTGTTAGCTGTACTAGCTGATTACATAGCACCATATAATCCCTATGAAAGGGTAGGACCTCCATTATCCCCTCCATCAATGAAATATATGCTTGGGACTAATGATATTGGTCAAGATATTTTAAGTGAACTAATATATGGTGCAAGGACATCACTATTAATAGGATTCACTGCAGCTATTGTTGGAACAATTATAGGAGTTCTCATAGGACTTGCCTCTGGATACTTTGGAGGTATCGTAGATGAAGTTTTAATGAGATTAACTGATGCATGGCTTTCAATACCAACACTATTATTTACGATATTCTTAGTAGCCTTAACATCTAGAATAACGTTATTTCCAACAATATATTCAATAATATTAGCGATATCCTTAACCTCATGGCCTGGAACAGCTAGATTAGTAAGGTCAAGAGTACTTAGTATTAAGGAAAGCCCATACATAGAATCAGCATTAGCTATAGGAGCGTCATCGACTAGAATAATGTTTAAACACATACTACCAAACGTTACACCCATAATAGTTGTAACCATTATAATGACAACTGCCCGAGCAATATTAGTAGAAGCCTCACTCGGTTTCCTAGGGCTAGGAGATCCTACAGTAAAAAGCTGGGGAATGATGATACACTATGCAATGAAGAGAAATGCAATTATACTAGGTATGTGGTGGTGGTTTATACCACCAGGAATACTAATATCACTCCTAGTATTATCTGCATACCTCATAGGTATTGGCTTAGAGGAATATTATAATCCAAGACTAAGACGCATATAATGAGAGGTAGAAGACATTGAAGATAACTGAAGGATATTACTTCAAACTACACGATAACACGATATTCTATGCCAAGGGAGTAATACATCCACCAAATAAAGTTGTAGGATACCCTAAATACATACCATCACCTAAAGGAGATAGAGTAAATAGCAGTAGAATAAGGTACTACAAAGAGCCTAGCCTATTGGACGAGCTAAAGATAATACAGGAGAAGTATTCTAAATACTTAGTAAATGACCCATACATAGGTGATATAGTACCAGAAATCCCTTACTATGATATTAAGTTCATTTATGATCCAGTTAAGAAAGCTAATAAATTAATAGATATGAATCCTAAAAGTAATGTTTTAAGAGATGTAAGAGACATGATCTTAGACTTAAGGGAGTCAATTAATGTAAAGAACATTGGCGTATCAGGTTCAATACTAGTTGACTTATATAGAGATGACTCTGATATAGATATTGTAGTTTATGGAGAAAATGAGGGCTTAAAAGTATACAATTACTTATTAGAGGTAATAGATAAAGAGAGTAGCCCATATAGAAGGTATGATGAAAAGACCATTGAAAGGGTGTATAGGTTCAGGAGCAAAGAAACGCCAATGAAAATCCGCGAATACGTTATGCATGCTAAGAGAAGAGTTTTAGAAGGCTTCTTCAAGGGAAGAGAATACTTCATAAGGTTAATTAAGAGGCCTAGTCCTCATGAAGATTATGGTAAAGTAATCTATAGGAAGCTAGGTAAAGCCACATTGAAGTTAAAAGTAATTAATGCTCGTGAAGCAATATATACTCCATGTAGATACTTTGTTGAAGTAATTGAATACATTGATGGTATTAAAGTTAATGTAGATGAAATATATAGTATTCGTGGTAGATTTAATGAGCTAGCCCTTGAAGACGAGATAATAATTGCTCATGGAACTATAGAGAAGCTCGAATACGTTAATGGAAATGTAAGGTATAGGTTATACTTAGGTCATCCAGGAGACTATTTAATGAATTTATCCATATGTAGAGATTAAGGTTTAGTCCACTTCAATGGTTTAATATAGTCTTTACCTTTTGCTTCAAATGTACCTATGGTAACTTGACAATATGTTTCATTTCTCCTAACGTCTTCAACAAGTTCAAGTTTACCTCTTGCAATAACTTCATCTCCAGGATTAGCTATGTCAAAGTATAATCCTTCATAACTTACTATTCTATCTATGGGCTTGGGCGGCGTAGGTCCTTCTAACATATTTACATTATCTACGATATAAACTGCTGGCATGAATAGCGAGTCAGATGAATCAATAACTTTAGCCTTTATTTTTACTATACCGATAGGTTTATGGATTTTATCCTCCCATATTTCATCTACTTCGTTTTCAAGCTTAACTGGATGTATTGAGAATTGTCTACCACGATATAATGCTCTATTCCACTTATATTTTCCGTACAATACTTTTGCCTCCTCTAATGTTAATGGATGTATTTTTATAATGTCTTGAGCCCACCTATCTAGTATTTCTCCATAAGGTAATGTGAATGGTGTTTTAGGGTCTTTGAATAATTCTAGTAGAGCCTCCTTTACTTTATATGAATTCTCCTTACCATAAACTATTAAGTCTATATCAGAGTACCTTAGGTTATGTATCTTTAATAGTATTGAACCTGTTATTCCAAAACATTTTAGATCTACACTACTCTTCTCTGCAATCCTTGTTGCTAGTTCTCTTGCCATTTCCTCTAATGGATCTTTTGGTTCATTTAGTATTTCCTGAAGCCTTTTTTCTGGCTGGTAATGTACTTTAATTTTCTCTTTAGGTACCTCGATTAACTCTATAGACCTATACTTATCAAATATTATGTATTCTGGATGGTTCTTTTTGAGAAAGTCTAGTGTTTGTTGAACACCCATAGCACTATAGTATGGTAGTATTCTACCATACTTTACGCCACTTCTAGACCATTTTATCCTTATTGGTGATTCATAGTGTGGTACATATTTTAGAAAGGATACTATTCTGTTCTTGGGATGGACATTACCTATAACACAAAACATTAAACCCTCAATAGATTCTACGAAATCCCTATCCCTATAGTCCCTCATAATGAACGACCATTTGTTAACGTTTTGCTTAACTATAATTAGTTAAGACTAAAATATTATAAGCTTTAAACATAACCTTAAGGCTAAGTTAATCATACAGATATTAAAAAATTTAATCATATCCGAGGAGGGGTTTTAGGTCTCATACAAGTATGAAGACGTCTGATAAGACCTTAAGATACCATGTATCAAGAACACTATATACATCTAATATCTACTACAAGTAATGATAAAAGATAAACCCACTTAACTAGCATAGACATTTAAATGTTTGAACATCTTTGATGCTTCATTTTCAATTCAATAAATTTATTTTTGTAGCACGTTTTTGATGAAGGCTTAAGATTAGTTTTAATAAAAGACTTTTATCTCAACTTTATACTTCAAGTATCACAGGTGATATGTATGCTTTTGAGGTTTAATGGAGATACGGTTGTCATACTCTTTATAATATTCTTGCTACTTCCACCAATAACATTAAATGCTTCATATTCCATTAAATCATACGCATTTACTGAAGGTAGCACTGAAGGAGACTATATAAAGGTATATGGACGGATACTCCTTGAGCCTTATGGTGATTATGCTTTCTATTACAGTAAAGTCACGTCAAAAGTAGATTGGCATGTTACCCTTGAAATGTGGGCTAATATGTATCTCACAAATGGATTTGATGATTATCGGTATCATAACTACGATATGTATGTTGAAGACGAAGACCACTGGTATGGGCATCCCCAATATAGAATTACATACACAACCATGAATGTATACGGTTTTCATGGTATATGGTGCGCTAAACCACCACTGGAAGCAGCTAATTGTAATATAACATTAGAACTATCCCCTGACTACCCACCATCCTAGCCATATATGGGTGAGAGCCTTATCAAAACTAATAACATCGTTATTTCTCACGTTAATTATCCTGATCTTCCCGCTTCACACTTCGTCGACTGATACACTTAGTGCAAAGGCCGGCCCGCAGTGGTACTGGCTAAAACGAGATGTATATGTAATTTATAGATCTAATGGGACATTTTTGATACGCTATGACCTATATGAAAACGAAAATATGTTATTTTTCGTAAAGCTATAGGTAATTTACTATTAAGTTGGAGAATTCTTAGTATACATGGCAATTCGATTAAGGTGTTATTAAATATTACATTAACTAATATATCTTATGCTTGTCTAATAGAGCATGACAAAATAGAATGGACTTGGAAAGAGAAACTAGAGAATGTGACTAAAATCAGTAGATCTTCCATTGTATATGTCAGAATCGAAGACCTGGAAACGATACTTAATGGTAGAGATATTGGTACGTGGTTTTTCTTTATAAAGCCTTGGTATATAGATAATAAAACCATCACCATTGCTCGTGGAGTTGGTTTCTTTAGATCAAACGTACCTAAAGAATTTTGGAGTAGTATAGGTACTCCTAGATCCTTACCCACAAATTATGAGAAGTCTTTCGAATATAATATTGGAAACTTTAGTTCTTCTAGAGTTGCTGTTCTTGAACTTCCTCCCCGAGGCCCTCCAGCCTATAACTGTAAAATTTACTATGATAAAATAACTGGTATAATGTTAGAGGTATTCCCCTATATTGAACGAAGTAAAATAAGGGGGGCTCAATTCACTTTAAAGGGGAAATATTGGGCAGGAGTTCTTAGAGCTAACGTATTATATTACGCGTTAAATGTCTCAGCGATTGCTCCTAACACTCCACCAGTTACAGATATTACATATTCGCTAAAGATCTATAAGACTAATATTAACTTTGAAAGACCAGTTATAGATGAAGTTACCGAAAACAAATATAGTTATTTATGGCAGGTATCGATTATAATATCAATAGTAATTACAACTATGATATTGCTAACATTATTTTTGAAAAAGTTAGGAGAACTTAGTGTGAAGAGTATGAGAATTCTACAGCTTTATGGCATAATATTAATACTAATGGCTTTAACGCTTCTTGTTAATATTAATACGATAAGTGGAGTAGCTAAGAGCCATTACATACGATATTCTCCGATGCCTGGTAGATATATTAGTGTACTACTTATTTGGAGGAGATGTTGTTGATATAAAGTATTCCTTTAGCAAGATAGATAAATGGAGCGTTAATATCACATTTATTAAAGTTGGCAGTAGAGAAAGGTGGACTTACATTGATGAAGGCTATGTGAATGAACCTATTTCACCAAAGTTTATAGCACCCGAGACCGGATTTTATGTGGCAATCATGAAGTTTAATTTCACGTCTCGTACTGGTATGGTTAAATTATCGTACAAAATCGAGGAAGCAAATATTAATGCAAAAATAAACTATTTTAAACCCATACTTGTGTTACTTGGGTCCATAGGTTTAGTTCTATGTTTGATTAGCTATGCTGTCAATTTCAATGGACTTAAGATAATTAACAATGAAGTAGTTTACCAAGTAATTAGTGAAGTTAAAGGATTATGGAAGCCTTGGTTAACAGTATTAGCTTTGCTAATAATACTGTTAATCAGGAAACCCTTCCTTGCCGCAAGCTTCTCAATCCCCTTAATTGCTATATCATTTAAACTTCCATTACCATTATCTCTTCCTTATGATGATCCTCTGGGTGTGACTTTGGATAGAGTAATAACATATACTAGAACATATAATGATTTAATTTTAACATGGTATTTCTATCTCACCTATATGGCAATTCTGACTGTTCTAATATTTTCACATGAGGATGAAAATAAGATAACTAGAGATAAACTTATCATGTTATTCTCAAAGAGTAGGGTCTACTTTGCTAAGATAATTTCATTAGTAATACTTGGATTCATACCTTTTGCTCTTTGTGACTTTATATTAATGACTATAGCTGACGTAAGCCTCATAGCAAGTGCTCCATTAAAACTATTCAGGATAATAGCCATAAGAATGGGGATTGTTTTTCTGATTTTCTTAATGGCACTCACATTCACGCTACCCGTATCGGTTCTCGTAAACAAGCCTTTCCTATCCTTTATTATAATTATTATAATGCCCCATGCGTTACAAATTTTATTCCCATGTATAGCAGAATATATGCCTCAAAAATTCATTACTACCTACGACCTAAATATCGCATTACCTTATATAATACTAGCACCAATATTAGTTGTCCTATGCTATTGTGTCTTCAGGTTCAGAGACTATGCGTGAGAAGAGCAATAATGTTCCAATAGTCGAAGTGAAAGGTTTGTATAAGAGAATTCAATTTATTGAAGCGTTGAGCAACGTCAGCTTAACAGTAAGTGAATTCGATAATTGTTTAATTCTTGGACCAAATGGTAGTGGTAAAAGTACATTGATAAAAGTTATATCAGGTCTTCTTAAGCCAACAAAAGGGGAAGTAAGAGTATTTGGATTTGATCCCTTCAGAGAATTTTCGAGGCTAAAAAATGTGGTACACGTAGCTTTAGAAGACTATAATCCCCCTTGGTGGGTTAAGGGTATGGAGTTTCTTAAGTATATCTCAATAATAAGGAACGTAAAACTATCGAAGACTTTGGATCTTGCGGAATACTTTAATTTAACACCTTACTTGAATAGATACGTAAGGACTTACTCAGCTGGTATGAAGAAGAAGTTAGGGTTAATACAAGCTCTAGTAGGTAATCTAAGCTACTTATTCTTGATGATCCATTTTCAGCTCTAGATCCGAAATCTAGAGTACTATTAGTTAAGTTATTGAAGGAAAAGAGTAAGGAATCTACAATAATAGTATCAACACATATTCTATCAGGCATTGAAACGCTAATGAAGAAAGGCATCATACTAGATGCAGGACGTGGTATATATGAAGGAGACATATACGATGTATTAAGAAGGGCAAGAGAATTGGAAATTATAGGAAGATGAGTTGAAGTACCTAAAATATTGGAACTAGCATCTATGGGAACATATAATTAGTTGAAGTGATATTATTTGGGGAGAAAAAAGCTATTGTTTTTAGGGGTTTCTTTAATTTACCTAGCGGGTTTGAATGCGTATTCATAGATTACTGCTCCTAAGATGCCTCCAATTACTGGTCCTATTGCGTAGATCCATAACTTTGCTAGAGGCAGGAAATCTCCAGCAATAGCTGCTGCTATTGCAGGACCTAGTGATCTTGCAAAGTTTAGGCTACTTCCAGTTAAAGGTCCTCCAATCCATATATCACAAGCAACGGTGAAT
>Ga0190313_1001090_pt1 | contig 14843 bp, 15 predicted proteins | sample 4870071011_MG_FD_169989 | JGI IMG/M metagenome (GOLD analysis project Ga0190313, IMG submission 169989) | Hydrothermal vent sediment bacterial communities from Southern Trench, Guaymas Basin, Mexico - 4870-07-10-11_MG | ecosystem: Environmental > Aquatic > Marine > Hydrothermal vents > Sediment ...
CTCTTTTTGTTTTCATCTCTGCAGTTGTAGTTTACATTCACGGTTGTTTAGTTTCAATGTGCTAACGCACCTGCGGGCTTTCATCCCCTCCCTTACGGAAGGGGTCTTCCCGCCCGCAAAAGATAAACTCCGGAACCGCCTCCTACATCCAGCAATATTTGCCTATCACTCGCATCATAAAAAGCTGCTATTTCGTTCGCCATGTCGCGTCCTACTACGTGCATAGCCCCTATAAAACTTTTTTGCCTCTCAGGATCGGCCATAACCCCAATCCTGCGGGGATTGTAACCGAGTTTCACCGAATCGGTAAGACCAGACCAGTTATCCCAGAGGTGAACATAGTGAAGAACCATGGGAAGGATTGTTTTTTGGTGACCAGGTGAGAGGAATCCACCTTTTTCTGTGATAAAATAGGAATTATCTTCTTTTTCGAGGTATCCCAGTGCAACCAAACAATCCATAAGACGGCTCAAAGCCCTCTCGTTCAGCCCTTTAGCCTTTGCGATATCAACTGCCTTTTGGCCTGGTTTTTCAACGAGCAAATCGAACAAACCAAGTTCGGCAGCAGTGAGAACAACACGGTTTTTCATAAACTCACGTAATTCCTCCAGAATCTCGTGAGCACGACTCACTTAAACCCCTCCCTTCTATTTGACTCTCTGAATTATGCTTTGCCGATTTCTTCCTCTTTCTCAACAGCTTCTGCCTTTAAACCGTTAACTGCCTTTTCTAAGGCAGGGAAAACATGTTCGCGAATATCACCGGCTATCACCACTAGCAGCACATCATCCCCAACCAATCGTTCACCTTCATAAAGATGCGCTTCCACAGCGTAGATTCCCGGCATACTGCGCACTTCTGCAAGTACTTTATCCCAGGCGGTTTTGTTTTTCTTAATTCTGAGTTTAACCGCCGGCTTACCGTCCCTCGTGGTGCCTCTAACCACGCCGTTATGACACACAATCATGCCAACCCTGTTGTAATCACATCGTTTCTTAACCTTTTCTATCAAATCGCAAAGCTTCATAAAACCTTCCCCCTGCATGCATCGTATTTTGAATGTCCAAGATTCTTCTACCCTCCTAACCTGAATGGATTTCTTAAAAGGCGAGCTATTCTTTCTTTCACTAATGAAAATCTTGCACTATTTTGATTCTTTTGACAGGCTTTTTTACACCAATGCAGGAAAATACAGAAAGGTTAACAACCAGACAACCGGAGGAAAGTACAGTTGAAAAGCAAAAGCGGTGAACCAGAATCGGCCGGAAATGGCTCAATGTCCACCAGCATGCTAAGGCTGTGGGCATTTATCCTGATAATCAGCATTCTGCTGATTTTCGGGAAGGTAAAAGCCAAAGCGTCTACCACAATTGAGAACGAGACTTACAACTCTTCCATAATATCTTATCGGCTTCCATCGAAGCCTGGAGATACCTTTGTGCGGTTGAAAAACGGGCTGACCGTACTAATAAGAGAACTTCCAGGCTCCGACGTATTCTCTGCCATTGTGATAGTCAGAGTTGGTTCAATATACGAACCACCCCTTTCGGGGCTTTCTCACTACCTTGAACACGTGGTATCCGGCGGAACAACGACAGATTTCACGGAAGAAGAGGCACGAAAGCGGTTAAATCGAATAGGCGGTGCGACCAACGCTTCTACTTCGTACAACAGCACTCGATATTACATCACTACATCCTCCCGTTTTTACAGGGAAGCACTGGATCTACTGTTATCGTATGTTAATGACTGCGTCTTCCGAAAAAGTGAGGTTTCTCGCGAAAAGGGGGTTATCCTTCAAGAATTTCAGCTCGGGAAAAACAGTCCTGCCAGACAGTTATGGTATCTTTTTATGGAAAATGCCTACAGGGTCCATCCCGTCAGGTATCCCGTAATAGGCAGGGAAGACATCTTCAAAAAACAGACCCGACAGGCCCTGATGGATTACTACCATACCTTTTATCAACCGTCCCGCATGGTTCTTGCCGTGGCTGGAAATGTGAAAGCTAACGACGTGTTATCCTTTGTCGTAACCAAAACAAGAAATTGGACAGACATGCCCGTCGAGGAGCCCCCTCTTCCGGAAGAACCCTTGCCAACTGGTACGAGACGCATTGAAAAAAGCCTTCCTTTCGTACGCCAGCCACGCACCATGATAGGCTTTCCATCGGTTACCCTCTTTGATCTAGACATGTACCCTCTGGACGTGCTGGCCTACATTCTAGGAGGCAGTAAAACAAGCAGGCTCGTAACAGAAATTCAGGAAAAGCAAAAGCTTGTGTCGCACATATCTGCTTTTAACTGGACGCCATCCTTTGTAAGAGGTCAGTTCATCATTTCTTTTACAGAAAAAAGTCAGGACGAAAGGGCCATTGAAAAGGCCATAAAAACCGTGGTGGATCGGATTAAACAAAAAGGCATAAGCAACAAAGAACTGAAAAAGGCAAAGAAAAACGTCATTGCCAGCTTCATATTCAGCAAGGAAACGGCGTTTGAACAGGCATCTTCCCTTGCAAACTCATTTCTCGAAACGGGAAATCCTTATTTCGATCGCACTTATGTAGAAGAGATAAACAAAGTTTCGAAAAAGGATGTTGTCAGAGTGGCAAAGCAATATATGAAGTGGAAGTATGCAACAATCGCAAGGGTTACGCCACAGAAACGGGAACAAACGCAGGTCACAACGACCACAACGGCACGTCAAAATCTTCATAGTCCCGGGAAACCCGAATTTTTCTTGCTGTCTAACGGCCTTAAAGTTCTCGTGAAGCGGGATACCCAGCTTCCAATAATAACAATTCAGCTTTATGGGATTGGCGGACAAATACTTGAGCCTAGCGACAAGCCCGGTCTTGCACACCTAACTGCTTCCCTGCTTACGGCAGGCACGAAAAAGCACAGTAAACAGGAACTTATCGAACGGATTGAAGACGTCGGAGGGAGCATAAGTGTTGGTTCGGGCAGAAATACCTATTTCATATCAATTCAGGTGCTCAAGGAGGATTTCAAAAGGGCTGTGGGCGTGCTTTCGGAAATAGTTCAAGACGCCACCTTTCCCGTGGAAGAATTGGAAAAAGAACGGCAAGATACCCTGCTTGCATTAAAGCGGTCTAGGGAGGATTGGCAACGAGAATTGATACTTATTTTTCACTCTCATTATTTTTCGAAACATCCATATAAGAGAAATATTCTCGGAACGGAATCCTCCGTTGAGCGAATAACACGGCGGGAAATACTGAACTTTTACAAAAAAATGGTAGTGCCACAGAATTCAGTCCTTGCTGTTTACGGAGACGTTGACCCAGCCGATGTTAAAAAACTTCTCGTAAAGAAACTTTCAAACTGGAAAAATAACGAAAACATATTTTTCAGCAAGCGTCTCCCCGTTGAATTGAAACCAACATCCCCAACGCAAAGTATTATTGAAAGAAACAAAAAAAGTGCTGTCGGTATATTCCTGGGCACCGGTGGTCTCGATTTGAAAAGTCCCCACAGGCCTGCCCTCGACGTTCTAGATGCAGTTCTTTCAGGCATACGATACCCATCAGGTATGCTCTATGAAGCCCTTCGAGGAGGAAAACGCAGCCTGGTTTATGTCATTCACGCCTTTCCCTTCTATGGCGTCAATGCAGGATACTTTGGAATTATGGCGCAAACCACGCCGGAGAACAGGGAGAGAGTGTGTGCCATCATATTCGACAAGTTGAAGGAATTCCAGCAAAAACCTCTGTCTCGGGAGCAGGTTCAGGTGGCAAAGGACATGATACTCACCATGAAAACCATATCCCTGCAATCAATCGAAGCACAGGCCAGAAATTCGGCTATTAACGAAGTACTGGGCCTGGGTTGGAACTACGATGCAAAATACAGGGACAGCTTGAAAGAAGTATCACCATTGGATGTTCTTAAACTGGCTAGAAAGCTTTTCTCCAAATGGCTTCTGGTTCAGACAATACCTCAAGACGTGGGCAGTGGCGAAACGGCGCGGTAAAAACCGTGCTGAAAACATATCTTTCCGTCTTTCACAAGCTTATTCAGGTGGACCTTTAGTACATCAGAAGGTATGGCAAGGCTGTCTGCCATTTCTTCAATTACACAGGGACGCCTGATTAAAAGGGCAATAATGCGCTCATCAATCCTCGATTCGGAATAGGAAATGTATTTGTTCTTGCTTTTATACCCGCTAACCACTCTACATCTTACAGGTGCCAGCATCCGGGCTATTTTTAACAGTTGCTCTTGAGGAAGGCCCTGAAGATGGGGCTTTGTTCCCGGCCTCGATATAGTATTTATTTCGACAATTTTCGGATTAAGCCACTGCAAAAGATTTCTGAATTCACTTATCACTTTGTCAGAATCATTAACCCCCTTCACAAAAAGGATCTCAAGCCTGAAGTCTCCTCTGTATTCTTCAATAAACCGGCGCAACCCGTCCAGATACTGATCCCACTTCAACTCTTTATGAGGCCGATTAATGGTGCGAAAAAGCTCTTCGTTGGGAGCGTCCAGGGAAGGGATTACAAAATCGGCAAGACCGAGGTCAGCTCTGACAGTGGAATCCCACAGCAAGGAGCCATTGGTCAATACTCCGACGGGAATCTCTGGATGTCTGGCTTTCAAAGCAGCAATGATGCTTCCAAGTTCGGAATAAAGGGTTGGCTCACCAGCGCCGGAAAAGGTTATAGCATCCACCAGAGATGGGTCGTAATGATTAAAAAACCCGTCAACTTCCCAAATGACTTTGTCCGGATCAAGGAACAGTTCTCGCTTTATCGACAGTCTCGTGGTTTTCCCGCATTCACAGTAAATGCAATCAAAAGAACAGGTTTTGGGTGGCGTGAGGTCAATTCCCAGCGAACGCCCCAGTCGGCGTGATGGCACCGGACCGAAGACGATTGGCCAGTTGTTCTTTTTCATGTAGTCCCTATTCATTGCAACACTTGGTGGATATTACCGACGCCCTTTTCTGTTTGTATACATCGCACTCTTCACATTTGAGCCCTTTTTCTATACACGATTTCGGCTTCAGTTCCCAACACGGAATGGGAAAATTCAAAATAGCAGGACATTTTTTTCTGGTTTCCTCATCACAGTTACGAATCTGCCAGCAAGGGGCAACAGACAGTAGCTTCTTCACGCCCGCAATGTTTAGCCCTTCTTCGGTAAGAAGTTTTCTCAGGCACTGAAGCCACTGGAGGTCGCTGTTGGAATAATACCTCTTTCCACCACGTCTGGCCGGTTTAATCAAACCCTCTTGTTCGTAAACCCTGAGTGTCCGCGGATGAATCTTAAGAATATCTGCCACCACCCCGATTGGATAAAGGGGCTGATAAGGATCAATGTCTTTCATCGCCGATGTCCCCCTTTCGTATAATTGTGCATTAGATAACAATATTTCCCCACTTACTAATCTGAATTGAACATGACCATAGCCATGTAAACTTAACTTGTCAATAAGCATATCATGTGAGTAATTAACATCAACCCTGCTGTGTAGGTGAAATGTGCAGGGTAAAGTACGCCATGTTAGGGACAAACACTTTCGAAGAACCCAAAAGAGTCGCTTGCTAGGCAGAGCGAAAAGGAAGATAATTCATTTTACGAGCTCAATTTGGAATAACTTCATAAAGGAGGAAATGATACATGCGTAGTAATCAAATGAAAAGCGGTGTTGAAAAGGCTCCTCATCGATCTCTTTTCAAAGCAATGGGATATACCGATGAAGAATTAGGACGACCTATAGTCGGCGTTGTAAATTCCGCAAATGAAATCATTCCAGGCCATATCCATCTGGATCGTATAGCCGAAGCGGTTAAGGCGGGTATCAGAATGGCCGGAGGTACGCCGGTAGAGTTTCCGGTCATCGGAGTTTGCGATGGCATTGCAATGAACCACACCGGCATGAAGTATTCACTCGCAAGCAGGGAACTTATAGCAGATTCCATAGAAGTTATGGCAATGGCTCATCCCTTTGATGGATTGGTACTTATACCAAATTGCGACAAGATCATTCCAGGAATGCTTATGGCTGCACTTCGGCTTAATATCCCTGCAATTGTCGTAAGTGGAGGGCCGATGCTTGCCGGCAGGGTTGGTTCCACCCCGGTGGATCTTATATCTGTTTTTGAGGCGGTTGGGAGTTTTAAGGCGGGGAAGATTGATAATATGGAACTGAAAACATTGGAAGACGAAGCATGTCCCGGCTGTGGCTCATGTGCCGGAATGTTCACGGCCAATTCAATGAACTGCCTGTCGGAAGCACTAGGACTAGCTCTGCCCGGGAACGGCACAATACCAGCTGTACATGCGGCAAGGATAAGGCTGGCCAAATATGCCGGCATGCGTATAATGAAACTAATCGAAGAAGGCGTAAAACCCAGGGATATCGCCACTATGGAAGCCTTTGAAAACGCCATAGCCGTCGATATGGCTCTTGGTTGTTCTACGAACACCGTTCTTCACGTCCCTGCCATTGCCAACGAGGCAGGGATAGAGCTTGACCTCGAGATCTTCAACACCATCAGCAAAAAAACACCCCATCTCTGTTCCCTTCGCCCTGGAGGCCCTCACTTTCTTGAAGACCTGCATCGCGCTGGCGGAATCCCCGGAGTGATGAAAGAACTGGCACGGTCAAATCTCATTCGTACTGATATTTTGACTGTATCAGGGAAAAGCGTGAAAGAAATTGTTGAGTCTGTGAACATCCTTGATCATAGTGTGATTCGCCCTGTGGACGACCCATATCATCCAGAGGGAGGTATCGCCATATTAAAAGGAAATCTCGCACCTGATGGCGCGGTGGTAAAACAATCGGCTGTTGCCCCTGAAATGATGACCCGCAAAGGGCGCGCCCGCGTATTCAACAGTGAACCGGACGCGGCCAGAGCCATTCTCGAGGGTGAGATAAAATCAGGGGATGTGGTTGTTATCCGGTATGAGGGGCCGAAAGGTGGCCCTGGCATGCAGGAGATGCTCACTCCAACGGCGGCTATAGTCGGTCGGGGTCTGGACAAAGAGGTGGCTCTTATAACGGACGGTCGCTTCAGCGGTGGGACCAGAGGGGCGGCAATCGGCCATGTATCACCCGAAGCGGCGGCGGGAGGACCCATAGCTCTGGTGGAAGAAGGTGATGAAATTCTGATAGATATCCCGGCAAAGCGGCTGGAACTTCTCGTTGATGAAGAAACCTTGAACAGGCGTCGAGCTTCTTGGAAGCCTCATCCGCCCAAAATCACGGAAGGCTACCTCGCAAGGTACGCATCAATGGTAACGTTGGGTAGCAGGGGTGCAATATTGAAAAAACTGGAGGCTATGTAACGGTTGACAGCTGGAAAGTCTTTAAAGGGTTATATATTCGGCTGCCCGGAAGACATGTGGTTTGAGTATTCATTTCTCAAGCCTACGGGACTGGCTTCGGCAGTCGAAAGGAGCTTGAATTCGTCCTGGAAGCCTCATGCGGCCTGCAGGGTTCTAGAAGTCTGCTGTGGATCAGGTCGCTTTCTCGTATGGCTCGACAAGAGGGGGCATCATGCCACAGGTCTGGAAATATCTGAGGAACTTGTTGTTAAAGCCCGGAAACGCCTTCCGCCTAGGGTAGAAATAGTAAGAGGAGAAGCCAAAAAGCTCCCCTTTGCAAATTCATCTTTTGACTATGTCTTTTTCATTTTCGGGCTTGAGTACGTTCATGAACCTGCACAGGCTGTTCGAGAAGCTCTTAGGGTGGCCAGGCTTGGAATTATTGCGATTATCTTGAATCCGTATTCCCCGGCACTCTGGAACCTGCGAATTCAATCTCAAGTGAAGAAAACTCACATACCACCGATACCTTCCATGCCCATTGGTTGCATAAAAAGAGCAGCTATGGATTCAGCGAAACAGCTTGTAAAAATCAAGACCGAGCCCATCTGGACTGGTGGCAGGAATTGGAAACACATCCCGTTCAAAACGCTTTTCGCTCCTCTCATAATGGTACGGATAGACAAAGCAATAACCGCAAGAATAAGAGACCTGATCTTTAGCTTGGAGAAACCCTTTGTGGTGCCAGGAGGTTATGGAAACATTACTATACAACGAATTCAAAAAGGAAAGTGGTATGAAAGAATCAATTTTGTACAGAAAGCTGAAAGACGGAAAGGTTCAATGTCTCACCTGTGCCCATAAATGCGTTATCTCTAAAAGCAAACGAGGGATTTGCTACACTCGGGAAAATGTAAATGGCGTACTTTATGCGTTGAACTACAAAAAACTAATAGCGCGAAACATTGATCCCATAGAAAAAAAGCCTTTGTACCACTTCTTCCCGGCTTCCTTCAGCTATTCCATTGCCACAGTTGGATGTAATTTTAGATGCCTCTTTTGCCAGAACGCCGACATTTCCCAGATGCCCAGAGAGCAGGGGATAATATACGGTGAAGAAGTGGAACCAACCACGTTGGTGGAAGACGCGCTGAGACACCGATGTAAAACCATTTCGTACACCTATACTGAACCAACCATATTTTTGGAGTATGCATATGATGTCATGAAGCTGGCTAAAGAACGGGGTATTTACAATGTGTTTGTTTCCAACGGGTATATGAGCGAGGAAACGATTGAGCTGTTGCGGGGATTTCTCGACGCCATAAACGTGGATCTCAAGGCTTTTAACGACCGTTTTTATAAAGAACAGTGTGGGGGCCGCCTTGAGCCAGTACTGAGAAATATAGAGCTTCTGAAAAAACAGGGCGTATGGGTAGAGGTGACTACTCTTTTAATACCGGGTCTGAACGATGACCCTTCCGAACTCAGGGAATTGGCAAGATTTCTCCAATCTGTCGATCCCAATATTCCCTGGCATGTAAGTCGCTTTCACCCGGCTTACCGTGTGCTGAACATACCACCAACGCCTCTTGAAACCCTTCGGAGAGCCAGAGAGATAGGACTTTCAGAGGGATTACGATTTGTGTACACGGGTAATGTGCCCGGTGATGAAGGTGAAAACACCTATTGCCCGGAATGTTCAACAATACTTATAAGGCGCCTGGGTTTTTCAACTCAGGTACTTAACCTTCACGGTGGCCGCTGCAAGAAGTGTAATGCCCTTATTGCAGGAGTGTGGGACTGAGTTTTCAGCCATGCGAAGGATCCTGATGAGAATATTTGACGTGCTGTTTTCCGCCTTTGGCCCCCAAAATTGGTGGCCTGCGGAAAGCGAGCTCGAAGTGATTGTGGGAGCAATACTCACCCAGAACACAAATTGGTCTAATGTGGAAAAGGCCATAGCTGCACTTAAAAATTCAGGGCTCCTCAGTTTGCCGGCTCTTTTTGAAGCCGACAACAAAACTATATGTACGGCCATACGACCTGCTGGCTACTACAACCAGAAAACGAAGAAGCTAAAGGCTTTTGCAGACCACATAATACATAATTGGTCTGGGGATCTTGACGCCTTTCTGAGCCAGCCTCTCCCCGAGTTGCGTCGGGAATTGCTATCTCTGTACGGCATAGGTCCCGAAACGGCTGATAGCATAATTCTCTACGCTGCAGAAAAACCCATTTTTGTCGTTGATAGATACACGTATCGGCTGATGACAAGGCACGGTCTGTATTCCGGCCATTACGACTATGAAAGACTACAAAGCCTCTTCATGAATGCTCTGAAACCAGACGTTCCATTGTTTCAGGAATACCATGCACTTGTGGTGAAGTTGGGAAAAAGCTTTTGCAGGAAAGAAGCGATCTGTCAAGATTGTCCGGTGGGTCGACGAGATATTTAAAAACAAGGATATCACAAACTGAAGGAGTAAAGATATGGTAAAGATTGAAAAGATTCTTGTACCGGTGGACTTCTCCGAAAATTCAAGAAAAGCTGTTCATTATGGGCTGACTATCGGTAGAGATCGAAATGCTCACGTAACCTTCTTACACGTTATAAATCAGCATATAGTCGATGCCATACATGACCTCAGCATTAAGGGATACAAAGGGGATTTTTTGGAAATTCTGAGTAAGCTTGCTTCGAACCGTGAGAAGGAACTTCAACAGTTTGTCCTACCCAAATGGCGCGAAGGCCTGGATATTAACTTCGTGATAAAGCATGGAAAGCCAGCAAAGGTAATAGTGGACTTTGCTAGAGAGGAAGACATCGACCTAATAGTCGTTGGACACCGGGGCCGTTCTGCTCTGGAAAGCATCCTAGTAGGCAGTGTAACCAGATATGTTGTTAACCACTCTCCTTGTCCTGTTTTGGTGGTGCACCTGAAGGAGAGAGAATTTGCAACCGAGGAAAAGGAACGGCAAGAATAGACAGAATGTCACTTAACACCTGATCCCGATTTTTCGGGGTCAGGGTGAAGCGTGACGCAGAGTAGCTTTTACAAAGAGACTCGATAAAATCTGGGCCTTTCAGGGGAATGGTTGCAACAAGATGTACCTGAGAGTCTAAAAGAGAGATGATTGCACTTCTGAAGGTAGGGGATGCACATTCCATTTTGCCTATTTCGTCTATGAGAAATAAATTAACAGAAGATGTTTCGGCCATGGCGGGAATGGCAATGTTTTCTATGGATTTCAGAGAAACGCCGTACTTGCCAACCCGTACGGAGGAGGATAACCCGACATGAGCAAGGAATCCGCAATCTCCACTCCAGGAGCACAGGCGGAATCCGACTCTGGCGCCTGCTTTTCTGATTTCTTCAGTGTAAAACCCGGAAAAAGAAATTCCCTGACTTTGCAGAAGCGAAGCCAACTTCTTAATGAGGGTAGTCTTCCCACAACCCGGCTTTCCCGTAACAAAAATGCGGAAAGTACGATTCGGATCCTTAATCTTCATACCTTTTCCTCCATCAGTATAACAGAAGAACCTGACAATTTCAGGCGCTTCATCTCACAGAAAAACTGGAAAAGGATACGCACACAACTATACAACACCTTCCAGGAACTTCCCCATAGGGACAAAAAACATCTGCACGAAACGGCTCTTTTAATAGCTCGTGCAATCGACATACTCGACCCCTTTATGGACCACTTATGTGCCATAACCTGCCCGTATTGTCAGGACATTTGCTGTCACGCCAGCCATGTTTTTTACAACGAAACAGATCTTTTTTACCTCACTGCACTTGGCGAATACTATCCCGAAGAACAGACGCGCACAAATCCATATCAAAAATATTGCCATTACTGGATGCACGACCTCGGTTGTACTATTGACCGCATCTACCGTCCTTATGTATGTGTTTGGTTTCTGTGCGAGGCACAAATGCAAGAGATGACAAATACCTTTAGTGAGCGGGAGCGGCGGATAATCGCGGACACTTATCGTTTCATAAGAGTTGCAAGGCTTTACCTGACGGAGATTTTCTTAAAAAACACAGGCGGTGCTAATGTTCTTGGTAAACATCTTTCATGACAGAAAGTGGGACCGTCTTTTGAAAGTGGCTTTGGAGATGGAGCTTGCGAGGATTCCCGTTCCATCACCCGAGGGAAAAACAATACGAGCCTATTTCGTGGATCTCAAAGAATATGCAACAACCTTCGCATATCGAAAGGTGGAATTTCTTCAAGAGTTTCAAAGGCAACAGGGTATAACCCTATCGGGTAAGTATCGTCGGAAGTATCTGGCTCACTGCTTCGACAGCTATTGTGAAGATTTACAGAACGTGGCTTTGAAGCTTCTGGAATTGGAATTTGCATTCCTATTGAATGAGGAAAGAGAAAGAACAGATGACCTGGAAAAACTTAGAGGACAGTGTATACATCGCCTTCAGGCAGTACTTACAGAATTTCTAGAAGCCCCATTGAGGGGTTTTTTGCACAATCTTCTGGCAGCAGATAGTTCATGGGAAATGGAACACCGTGAAAAATTTAATCGCTTTTTTACCGAAGCTGTGAATACTATCCGAAAGAAGGGAGAAAAAGAGATTGAAAAATTTTTCAAAAACTGGAACAGACGGGATTGTCTGGCACAGCAGGAAGGTTATAAGAAGTTTGTTGAAGAGTTGAAGGCAAAGGGCTTAAAACCAGAATTGTGAAGTAAATCCACGTTCAAAGTTTGAAGCCAATGAATAGGAAAATAATTGAATCCGGCACCTTTTTCGTAGGGAAAAAACAACCGTTGGTTCTGGAAGCTTATTTGGGAACCTGCGTTGGATTGAGCATCGTTGACAGAAAAAATAAAGTTGGTGGGCTTTACCATATTTTGTTACCCGAGTCTTTGACCCCAACTGAGTCAGATTTTCAACCTTGTGTTTACGCCACCATCGGCCTTCCGATTTTCCTCGAAGAATTGATAAAAATTGGAGCATCAAAATCAAATATGAGGGCGTCTATAGCGGGTGGTGCTTTGACTGCTCCGCTAACAGAAGAGGATTTTGTATTCAACATAGGCGGACAGAATCTGGAAGTGGTTGAAGACTTCTTGCGAACGGAAAAAATTCCCATTGAAGCGTCCGAAACGGGAGGATTTTTTACGTGCACAATGTCCTTGAATCTTGAAACACTGGAAACGTCCGTTGAGCCTTTTGGAGTTGATTCGACAATTGATATCAAACACATACGTCGTCCAACGGAAAGCGATATTCTCCATACTACCACGAACATCAAGCCAATACCTCAAGTTGCATTGCGCATTTTGAACATGCTTCAGGCTGGAGACTACAACTTTTCCGAAGTGGCAGGGGAGATAAAAAAAGATCAGGTAATTACTGCCAAGATTATAAGTTTCTGCCAGTCTCCTGTTTTTGCTACTAGACATCCCATAACGTCCATCGACAGAGCCATTGTTTATCTAGGGGAACGACGACTGCTAAAAACTGTTTTGGAAGCTTACTGCGAAACCATTTATTCTGTAAAAACAGGTGGTTATTCGATGTGCCGAGGTGGTCTTTTTAATCATGCCGTAACAACAGCTCATTTGAGTGAAGCACTGGCCAGTTCGCTAAACCTTCCAGAAGATCAGGCATATACGGCAGGTTTGCTACATGATATCGGAAAGGTAGTCCTCGATCAATACATACATCCTGTTGCGCCTTATTTTTATCGTCAGGTTCTCGTTTCAGGGAAGCCTCTTGTTGAAGTAGAGGAGCAGGTTTTTGGTTTCACCCATACGAAAGTTGGCAAAATTCTTGCGGAAACATGGTTTTTCCCGTCCGAGCTTGTGGACGTTATTTATAATCATGAAACAGCATGTAGCGCATCTAACGATATGGAGCCTATAACCTACGTTGTGGCGCTGGCAAATATTATTGCCGGGCGATTCATGGTCGGCAGAACACTTTCAGGAACAGCCATTACTGATTTTCAAATTTTGAAGCAAATTCAGTCCCTGGGGAGAAAAGAGTTGTTTTCAATTATTGAAAAAGTCAGTCAAATCAGCGCTCACTTGAATCATGAAGAAGTGGGAAGTTAAAGTCATAGCCTTCGATTGTGACGGGGTGTTATTCGATTCTAAAAGCGCGAATGTTTGTTTTTACAATACTATCCTAGGAAAATTCGGCTTGCCGCCTATACAATCTCACCAGGAAGATTTCGTGCATGCCCACTCGGCTGAGGAGTCTATAAAATTTCTAATAGCTGATCATCAGTTAGCAGAAAAAGCCTGGGCTTATGCGAAGAATCTGGATTTCAGATCTTTTTTCCCCTATATGAAGCCTTATCCCTTTTTGAAACAGTGTCTGGTTAGATTAAAGCAAAAATTCAAGACTGCACTTGCCACGAACCGGACAGTGTCAACCGAAGAAGTTTTAGAGTACTTTGGTCTTAAAAACCTGTTTGATCTGGTAGTGTGTGCGGCCGACGTGCCACATCCCAAGCCGGCAAAGGATATGATGGAGTGCATACTGAACACCTTCAAAGTCCATCCGAGAGAGGTGATTTATGTGGGTGATTCCAAAGTAGATGAGGCTTTTGCCAGACAAAGCGGGGTTATTTTTGTGGCCTTTAGGAACCCCTTGCTAGACGCCGACCTACATGTATCAGGTTTTAAAGAACTTCTCAAAAGACTCCAGAACGGAACTTTATGATGGATTATAGCGTTTATGAAAGAGCCTGGGGTGGATGAGCGGACTCGAACCGCCAACCTCTGGGGCCACAACCCAGTGCTCTAACCTGTTGAGCTACATCCACCACAAAGAAAAAATTACTGGCAGGCCAGGAGGGATTCGAACCCCCAACCCCCGGATTTGGAGTCCGGTGCTCTAGCCGTTCGAGCTACTGGCCTTCGGACTTAGCATGAATTATATATCCTGTTTGCTATGCCTTGTAAAGCAAAACTTATCCCGTGTAGGCCATGGCGCGCAACCGACGGATCCGTTCTTCTAGCGGGGGATGTGTGCTGAATAGTGTCAGCCATCCTCCACCGCTAAGTGGATTAACGATAAACATGTGAGATGTAGCAGGATTTACGTTCTGCATGGGTATCTTCTGAGTGGCATACCCCAGTTTTTCAAGAGCGCTGGCGAGGAATTCTGGATTTCCGGCGAATTTCGCCCCCATCTCATCGGCCAGGTACTCCCTGGATCGGGAAATTGCCAATTGAATGAGCATTGCAGCAATTGGGGCAAGTATTGCCACAGCAATGGTTCCGAAAATTCCCAACCCTTCATCCTCATCATCACCTCGAAAACCGCCGAAAATGACCGACCATCTGGCTATATCAGCAAGGACCATTACGGCTCCGGCAAGGGTAGCCGCGATAGACTGGATGAGTATGTCCCTGTTCTTGACGTGTGCAAGCTCATGTGCAAGCACACCTTTTATTTCATGCGGTTCCATCAACCTCAAAAGTCCTTCTGTTACGGCCACAACAGCTTTTTCTGGGCTACGACCGGTGGCAAAGGCGTTGGGAGCTTCACTCGGAATAATGT
>Ga0190313_1001092_pt1 | contig 14836 bp, 19 predicted proteins | sample 4870071011_MG_FD_169989 | JGI IMG/M metagenome (GOLD analysis project Ga0190313, IMG submission 169989) | Hydrothermal vent sediment bacterial communities from Southern Trench, Guaymas Basin, Mexico - 4870-07-10-11_MG | ecosystem: Environmental > Aquatic > Marine > Hydrothermal vents > Sediment ...
GTTATGTCATATTAATAGCAAGTAGTGACTTTAACCATTACGACCCATATAATATTACTAAAGAAAAAGACATGAAAGCGATCGAGAAAATCTTGGAATTAGATACAGAAGGTTTCTACCAAGTAATAGTAGATGAACATATAACCGTATGTGGGCCCGGCGGCATTATGACGTTAATAGAGTATACAAAGCTTATGAAAGGAAAGAAACACCATGCCGAATTATTAAAGTATGCTAATAGTGGTGACGTTTCCGGCGATAAATCTACCGTCGTAGGTTATGCTGCTATTAGGTTTTACATAGAGTAAGGGAAAAGGGAGTAATTATTGGGACAAGACCCAAATATAGGCTCTAGAAAGATTGAACACATAGACGTTGCTATAAATAAGCCAATCAAGTATCCAGGTTTATGCGAAGAACTATATAATTCCATAATTCTTATCCATCAAGCTTTTCCCGGCCTAGATTATAGAGAAATAGATTTAACAACCAAGTTCCTAGGATATAGATTAAACGCTCCTATAATGATAACTGGGATGACAGGCGGTCATCCCTATACTAGGGATATCAATGCCAAGTTAGCCGAGCTAGCCTCTAGTTTTAAAATAGCATTAGGAGTTGGTAGTCAGAGATCTATGCTTGTTACGAGGAATAAGGAGATTATAGAGACTTATAAGGTTGTAAGGAAAATAGGCGATAATATTCCGGTTGTGGGAAATATAGGTATAAATACATTAAATGATCTAAAGTATAGCGATGTTGAATATCTTGTTGAGCAACTAGAAGCCGATGCACTAGCTATTCATTTAAACCCAGGTCAAGAGCTTATACAGCCAGAAGGAGATACACGGTTTAACTCTAAAGTACTACGTAAAGTCGAAGAGATAATTGATCAATTAGATGTACCAGTAATTATTAAGGAAGTAGGTACAGGTCTTTCTTTAGAGACTGTTAAAATATTCTATAGTATCGGTATAAGATATTTTGACGTAGCTGGAGCATGTGGCACTAATTGGATGTTAGTTGAAATGTATAGAGATAGAACTACAGAGTTAAAGAGAGACATAGCTTCTCTTTTGAAAAACTGGGGTATACCCACACCAGTCTCTTTAATAGAGGCTAGATATGTAGCGCCGAATGCCGTAATAATTGCTAGTGGTGGGGTATGGGATGGTTTAAGGGCGGTTAAAAACCTGGTATTAGGCGCCGACCTCGTTGGCTTAGCCCTACCTATATTAAGGCATATCTTAGAAAAACCAAGTAAAGCATATGAATATTTACAGAAGTATATTGAGACAATGAAGTCCGTAATGTTCTTAATAGGGGCTCGAAATCTCGATGATTTAAGAAAGAAACCAATTGTTATACTTGAACCTCTAAGAGCATATGTTGAGCAACGAGGCATTAATATTAAGACATATGTTGAGCATATAAGAAAAGGAGGTAAGTTAAAATAATTGGCGAAGAATATTTATTCCCAGAAGTATATGTTGAGAACGTTGAATCCGATAGTTATATCCTAGAAGTGGATAATGAATATATTCTCGTGACTAAAAGAGAGAACTATAGGTATAAGAGGTTTTTCGGACATATAATATATGAACATGTTCTAGACTATATTGACCTAGTTAAACCATTGATCCTAAATAGCTTTATAGTTATCAAGAAATTCGGCGAAGACCCCATGAACGGGTTACTGGTTGAGAAAAACATTAGTCCCTGCCTAGTCGAAATTAAGGGGCATCAGCCTCTCGTATTTGTTAACGAGGGAGACGAAATAGAGGAAGGGGATAAAATAGCTTATACGATAACAAATAAAAGTGAAATTAGAGTAACACGTTCACCATGTAGTGGTATAGTTGTACTTGTCATTAATCTTCCATGGGAACGGCCGGAGAGATACATACTTGTGGTAGTGGGGAAGAATGAGTGTAGACAAATCACTATTAGAAAAAGTTCGTGAAATCGCATATAAATATGCATTGCTCAACGCGTATAAACATAATGGTAAAGCAGAGCCTAAACCAGTAATTTCTAAAGTCATAGGAGAATTACCAGAGGTAAGAAGTATTATAAGAGAGATAATTGGGTATATTAGAGAAGTAGTTGAGGAGGTCAATAAACTAAGTCTTGACGAGCAGAGAAAAATACTTGAGAAGAATTGGCCAGAACTCTTAGAAGAAAAGAAGGTTGAAACGAGGAAACAACTGCCTCCCTTACCTAATGCAATAGAAGGTAAAGTAATTACGCGTTTTGCACCCAACCCAGACTACACTATACATTTAGGCAACGCACGTCCAGCACTATTAAGTTATTGGTATGCTGAAATGTACAAAGGTAGAATGATACTAAGATTCGAGGATACCGATCCTAGGACAAAAGCTCCATTCCCCGAAGCATATGATGCCATAAAAGATGATCTTAGATGGCTTGGCATAAAATGGGATGAAGAATACATACAGAGTATGAGGCTACCAATATTCTATAGTATACTACGTCAGCTGATAGAAAAAGGGGGAGCGTATGTAGATAAGTGTAGTGATAAAGAATTTAAGAAATATAGAGACGCGGGAAAAGCATGTCCACATAGAGATCTCCCAAAGGAGACTCATCTCGAGGAGCTAGATAAGATTCTCGAAGGATACTATGAAGAGGGAGAAGCTGTAATACGTGTTAAGACTGATATTAAACACCCTGACCCCAGTATTCGTGATTGGGTTGCTTTTAGGATAATTGATACTTCTAAAACACCCCATCCAATTGTAGGCGATAAGTATATCTTGTGGCCCACATATAATTTTGCAGCTGCTGTCGACGATCATCTCATGGGGGTTACACATATTCTTAGAGCTAAAGAGCATGTTTCAAACACCATAAAGCAAAAATACCTATACGATCACATGGGCTGGAAATACCCGGAAACAATACATTTTGGTAGAATGAGTCTTGAAGGAGTTATATTAAGTAAATCGAAAATGCGTAAAATGATCTTGGAATACAATATGAAGCCTTATGACGATCCAAGATTCGGTACCTTAAGTGGTTTAAAAAGACGAGGTATAGTACGAGAAACTATATGGGAGATAGTAAGACAAGTTGGGGTAAAAGCTATTGATGCACAAATTAGTTACGTGAACCTAGCTTCGATAAACAGATCTATAATAGATCCGCGTGCTAAACGATATATGGCTATTGAAAACCCATTACCAATTATATTAGAGTTAGATAAGGATGTGGAAGCCACCATAATCCGGCATCCATCAACACATGAAAAACATAAATACTTACTTTCAAAAGGAAAACATATATTACTTATTTCGAGATCGGATTATAAGCTGTTTAAAGACAATAAAGCAAGACTTATGGGTTTTGCAAATATAGAGGTAGAAGAACCAATTGTGTTTAATGACATACTGGGCTATAGTGCGAAAATAATAGGTTACGCACCAGAGGATGCTAAGAGACTAGGATTACCTATTATTCAATGGGTGAAAAGCAACGAATATGTCAAAGTAGATTTAATCGTTCCTCGTGGAAATGAGATAGAACATCGTGAACTATTAGCCGAGAAAGCTCTACTTTCCATAGGGGTTGGCGAAATAATACAATTCTATAGGATAGGATTTGCAAGAATCGATTCTATAGAGGAGGGTAAAGTAGTATGTATATATGCACATGAGTAACGAAAACCTTAATAAAGAATCAATTCATTAACGTTTAAGAGACCGACGACCATATGGGAGGAGGATGAAGGATGTCTAAACCCTTCTATGTTAAATTTGAGGTTCCACCAGAACTAGCTGAAAAAGTATATGAGGCTGTTAAAAAAGCAAGGGAAACGGGTGGTAAGATCAGGAAAGGTACTAACGAAACTACTAAGGCCGTTGAAAGAGGGCAAGCAAAGCTCGTTATTATTGCCGAAGACGTTGATCCGCCTGAGATAGTAGCTCATCTACCACTTCTATGTGAGGAGAAGAAAATACCCTATGTATACGTACCCAGTAAGAAGAGACTAGGAGAAGCGGCAGGCATAGAAGTATCAGCTGCTAGCGCTGCTATAATCGAGCCAGGTGGCGCTAAGGAACTAGTTGATGAGATCATTAAACAAGTTCAAGAAATAAAGACTAAATCGGGTGCTTAAAGGCAAAAGAGCATAACAGTGCATAGTAAATATTATTAATATTGTTTTTACCTTCTACCACTTAATTTCCTAGCTTCCCTCTCCGTTTCTCTTAAGATAAGTATGTCACCAATTCTCACTGGCCCTTTTACATTCCTAGTAATTATTCTACCCTTATCCCTACCCTCAAGTACTCTTACACGTACTTGTATGATCTCGCCAGTAACTCCCGTTCTACCAATTATCTGTATTACCTCTGCCGGAAAACCTATTTCCTCAGTAATGTTAATCTCTGGTTGTTCAACAATTTTCTTTTCATCTTCCGACACTATATACCACCTCCTAGAGTATATGGGAGGACTAGAAACCTATATATTTCTTTTTATCACTATACCAATAGGTGATTATCCAACACATATCATGAGGAGGTTTAAGGAAATGGTTAGAATAGAGAAATGTAGTTTTTGCGGTAAAGAGATAGAACCAGGAACTGGGCTTATGTATGTGAAAAACGATGGTACAATACTCTGGTTTTGTAGTAGAAAATGTTATAAAAACTACTTAATATTACGAAGAGACCCTAGGAAGCTTAAATGGACAAGATATTATGGTGTACAAACACGCGGATAACTCTCAATGATCATTACATATTATATGACTAGACCATATAATGGATCCTGTTTTCGTTTAATCTTTATGATCTCGTTTAAAACCATTAATTCATCGTCACTAAGTTCATTCTTATACTTCTTAAGCCATTTAACTACATGATCTTTTGGAATATCAGTATACATAATGTCTCCTTCATCAATATGCCTACCTACGAGTACACGCCCTTTGATACTGATAGCTACTGCTTGACCAGCTCTTGCCTCTTTTAAGACATTATCGCGTTCCCTGATCTGCATAATCGTGCCTAGATGTAAACCATCATCACGCATAAGTGGATAACCAGGTTTTATAACACCGCCTAATACCTCAACACCAACGATTGCTGGATCGCTACGTCTAAATATATATCCCGGTAAAATTCTAACTTTACCCGGTCTAACGAGTGAGTTTAACTCTTTTAACCTCTCTTCCTCCCTTAATTTCTTAACCCATTCGAGGTAATCTTCCATTAATCTATATATCACGTTATGGCTGAAGATCTTGACGCCTTCTTTTACCGCTAACTCGTTTGCTTCTGGAAGTATCTTGACGTTGAACGCTATAATAACACCATATTCTATTCTATGTTTCTTTGAAACAGCCGCTTCAATAACATCATTACGTGAAACAGGTCCTACATCCGCTATTCTCACTGGTATATTTTCCCTTCTTAAAGCTTCTACAACAGCTTCTAGTGTGCCAAGCGTATCAGCTTTTACAACTACACCCACATTATCTGTACGAACAATTATAGAACCTATTTCTTCAAGCACTTTCTGCTTATACTCCTCTATCTGCTCCTCACTTGGAACAACAAATATAGGTGAACCAGCTAGTACGTCGTCAAGACCAGGGGCAGATATTTTTACACCAGTAGCAGCTACAACTTTATCAACTTGCATAAATCTCCCCTCATGCGCCCTCATGTCCTGTAGTGGTTGAGGCATTAAGAGAGCACGTACTTTAGTTATTATGGCTTTATCCTTACCACCAACAACTATCAAATCGCCTTTTCGAAGAACACCATCATATATTATAGCATCAATTGTTGTACCTAAACCGGGTTCCTCCTTAACCTCTAATACAACACCCTTAGCTGGTTCATTACCAGTTACTAGTTTCTTCTTCATAAACCTCTGTGTAAGCCCTGCTAAAAGAGCAAGTAGCTCGGGTACGCCCTCGCCAGTTTTTGCCGAAATAGGAACTATAGCCACGGTAGTTCTAAAATCACGTACGCGATCAAATCTTTCAGCTGAAAAACCAGCCTTATACAACTCACCTACAATGCGGTAGATTAGCTCTTCGAGACGATTAATAACACGTGGTTCTTGTTTCTTAATAGTCTCTATAAATGGTGTATCCGGGTTTGGTTTCCAACCCGGTATTCTATCTATTTTATTAGCCGCAACAATGAATGGTACTCTACGTTCTTTTAATATCTCAATTGATTCCCATGTCTGCGGTTGAAAACCTTCAAGTACATCAACAACCAATATAGCAATATCGGCTACGCTACCTCCTCGTTTTCTAAGGTTTGTGAAAAGTTCATGGCCTGGAGTATCTATAAATAATAGACCGGGGATCTCGATCTCCAGCTTGGGGAAATATTTTTTCAAAGGCTCTGATACTTTTCTAAGAACATTTGCGGGTACAATGCTGGCACCTACATGTTGAGTTATTTCACCCGGTTCTTTAGCTGTGACAGCTGTACCTCTTATCTTATCTAATAAAGTAGTCTTACCGTGATCAACGTGTCCCAACACTACAACAATTGGTTGCCTTATCCACTTCTCTTTCTCATTACTATTCAACGTAAACCGCCCCGTAAAAACATGTTTACTCTTTAAGTAAATTATTAATACCACTTTTTATAATTAAGATACGACTAATCCACCGGGCAACTGGTGGGTGAACTAGTTATGGCTGACTTTAAAATAGTAATCTCTGATCCGGAAGCCCCTAAAAAAGAAAACCCCGTAAAAGTAGTTGTTAAAGGTGATCCCGAAGTACCTTTTGATGAGAAGATGAAAGAAAAATTTGAGCTACCAATCATACGTGTTAACGAGAAATTAGCTGAGAAAATAGGAGCTATACACGGTGTAGCTACTATTAGAATGATAAAACCTGGCACAACTGAGAAAGTCAAGATTACTGGAAGACTCGAAATAAATAATGATATCCCAGAAAACGAGGTACATGTCAATGCCGAACTACTAGTCAATAATGTGGGTGTGGACCAAGTTGAAGGAGTTGTATTTAGGGCTAGAGCTTGGCAAATAAGAATCAATGATGAACGCACAAAGCAGCTCATAGGCTTGAAAATAGGCGATCGAATAGACGGTTCTATTGTTGGATTAAAAGGAGTTAAACTAGAGATAAGAGGAGGCAGCGATAACAGTGGTTTTCCTATGAGACCAGATATACCAGGTGGTGTTAAGAAAAGAGTATTATTATCTGGACCCCCAGGTTTCCACCCAACACGTAAAGGAGAAAGACGTAGAAAAATGGTCCGTGGTAACACGATTACTGAGGATATAGTTCAGATCAATACCAAGATCGTTTATGAAAAGTAATTTTTCACAACATTATTATCGCTCATCAAAACTTATACATTAATTATGGGGTGAAACTAGGTTTTGCCATGGGAATTTAAACAACCCGAAGTAAATATCGGTGTCGTTGGACACGTTGATCATGGCAAAACAACGTTAGTACAAGCGATTACAGGGATTTGGACAGCTAAACATAGTGAGGAAGTAAAAAGAGGAATGACAATAAAACTTGGATACGCCGATGGTAACATAGCCTATTGTGAAAATCTCGAACCGCCAGAAGCTTACACTACTGAACAAGTATGTCCAGATGGTAGTGAGTCTAAGTTATTAAGAAGAGTAAGTTTCGTAGACGCGCCTGGCCATGAGGCTTTAATGGCCACAATGCTTAGTGGCGCTGCCTTAATGGATGGGGCACTACTCGTCATAGCAGCTAATGAGCCTTGTCCTCAACCACAAACGCTTGAGCATTTCATAGCATTAAACATTATTGGTGTAAAAAACCTTGTAGTGATCCAGAATAAGATAGACGTGGTAAATCGTGAACGAGCATTAGAGAATTATAAAGAAATTAAAAAGTTGCTTAAAGGAACACCAATGGAGAACGCGCCAATAATACCAGTAAGTGCATTACACAAGGTTAACATAGACGTAGTACTTCAAGCTATTCAAGAGGAAATCCCAACACCAAAAAGAGACCCTAGTAAACCACCCCTCATGTATGTTGCTAGAAGCTTTGATGTAAATAAACCCGGTACACCGCCGGAAAAACTAGTTGGTGGCGTAATAGGCGGTTCATTAATTCAAGGCGTTATACGTGTTGGTGACGAGATAGAGATAAGGCCAGGTATAAAGACGAGTGTAGGAGCAGCCAAAGGTAGTTATAGGTATGAACCAGTAATAACGGAGGTTACTAGTCTTAAATTTGGAGAACATAGTGTTGAGGAAGCAAGGCCAGGCGGGCTTGTAGCAATTGGTACCAAGCTAGATCCTTCATTGACTAAAGCAGATGCTTTAGTTGGCAGTGTTGTCGGTAAGCCGGGGCATATGCCTCCAATGGTTCGAAGTATAAAAGCTAAGTATGAGCTTTTACAACGAGCTGTTGGTATGAGGGAGGCCGTTAAAATACCACCACTTCAACAGAACGAAGTTATAGTAATCACAACAGGCACTGCTATAAGAGTAGGCGTGGTTACTAAGATAACAAAAGAATACATTGAAGTTAAACTTAGAGACCCAGTCGTGGCATGGGAAGGTTCGAGGATAGCCATTAGTAGGAGGATCCTGGGACGTTGGAGGCTCTCGGGATGGGGTGTAATAGAAGAGATAGAGGAGTAAAAGCCCCGAAAATACTCTTAGATACTAATATGTTAATGCTTATTGCCGATGGGATAAATATCTTCGAACAAGTTGAGGAAAAACTAGCTATTAAACCACAATACATTATATTAAAGCCCGTGTTAAAAGAACTTGAGAAACTAGCAAATAGTGATAAACCGAGTATTAAGAGAAAGGCATTATTTGCGTTAAGAATAGTTAGAAAATATTGTGAAATAGTAGATGTTGAAGATTATTCTAAAGATGTAGATGAAATACTTATAGAATATGCACAAAAACATAATGCGGCAGTAGCCACAAATGATCGTGAGCTACGAAGAAAGTTGCGCGCAAAAGGAATACCAGAGATCTATTTACGTGAAGAAAGTATGCGTATAGATATTGAGGGTTTAGAGGTGTAATTTAGGATAATGTTTAAAATAACATTATACAATTATATACCTTGCTTACAATCTTCTTAGTTTTTGGTGATAATTATGGTTTATAAACTATATAGAGTAAAAGATGTTGTTAGAATACCACCGAGTGATTTTGATAAACCATTAGAAGAATCTGCTTTTGAGGTTTTACGTAGACAGTATGAGGGTGCTATTACGTCAAACATGGGTATTATAGTAACAATAGTGAATGTAAATGTAAACCCGGTGGGTAAGATATTAATGGGAGATGGAGCCACGTATCATGATGTCGAATATACCGTACTAGCGTTTAACCCGTTTCAAAAAGAAGTGGTAGAGGGCGAGATAAATACTATTATACCACAAGGCGTTTTCGTCAACCTCGGCGCACAAGATGGTTTTATCCATGTATCACAAATAGCAGATGAGAGAATAGAATATGATCCTACCAGACCTGGTTTCGTACTCAAGCAGACGAGAAAAATACTTGAAAAAGGAGATAAGATACGTGCTAGGATATATGCTTTATCTATTATGCGTGGTAAAGGACTGAGAATACAGATGACAATGAGACAACCGATGATGGGTAAGATCGAATGGATTAAGAAAGAGCTTGAAAAGAAAAAGTCTAAGAAGTGATAAAAATGCCTGCCCGTTCCAAGATCTTCAAAGCATGCCGTAGATGTAAAGCTTTAGTTGAAAGAGATGCCATAGAATGCCCTATATGCGGTTCACGTGATTTTACAGACGAATGGGAAGGAATGGTTATAATAATAGATCCCGAGAAATCAGAGATCGCGAAAGCACTAGGTATTTCAAAACCAGGTAGATACGCTATAAAGGTTACGTGAAATTGAGGATAACTGTTCCTGCTCTGAGACTACCTGATCGTTTAAGAAGAACTTTACAAATCCCCCTTTCTACACTTTATATATCGAAAAACTGGGTAAAAGAACTAAATATAGAGTATTGTGTGGGTGATATTGTCTCTAAAAACCAGAAATGCAAATATATGATAGTAGATGGTAAGACACATCGTGAGAAATTCGAGGAGAAACTTAGTGGATATAAGATTGTAAATCCGCGTGGGACATTAAGTCTTAATACGTTAACTATTCTCAAGGCTAAACGTATTAGGAATTTACATGTTATTGGTGAAGAAGATCTGATCGTGTTAGGTATAGGTAGTGAATACAAAGCTACCATAGCCTATGGACAACCATATATAGGTGTTGTGGTGGTTAATTCGACTCCTTATTGGACAACAAATATTATTAAAGCATTTAAACCAGATATTGATGTTTATGAGTGATAGCTATTAATTAATCATAAGGTGTACAATATGGCAAAGGTAATTAACATTGGAGAGTTTACTGGTGAAATAGTAGAGGAAAAATATAATCCCCTGATAAAACGTAAGGAGATAACTATTAAAATCACACATATAGGCAAAAGTACGCCGTCTAGAGGACTTATAAGAATAGAGGTTGCCAAATACTATAACGCCGATATTGAAAAAACCTTTGTAAGAAAAATAGAGACCGACTATGGTATAGGAGTCTCTACAGCATATATTCATATATACGATGATCTAGAGCGTGCAAAGAAATTTGAACCCGAACATATTATTAAAAGAAATGAATACGCATTACAAGCTTACCAGCTTGAACAAATGCAGAAACAACAAGAACAAACCCAAGAGGAGGGTGGTCAGTAATGGCCCATGTCCATAAACTATATGAGTTCGACTATAACACGGGAACTATAAAGCCTAAGAACAAGAAATGCCCTAAATGCGATAGTTTCATGGCATTCCATAAATACCCAGTTCCAAGATGGCATTGTGGAAAATGTGGATACGTGGAGTATGTTAGAGAGTCAAAGTAGTCACGGAGGTATCTTATATTTACATAGAGGACCATACCTATGTATATTTTAGGTATCGAGTCTACAAGTCATACTTTTGGAGTAGGGATAGTGGAAAGTATAGGTGATGAGATCAAAGTAATCGCTAATATATATGATCGCTATAAACCAGTACAAGGGGGTATTCATCCGCGCGAAGCAGCTTTACATCACTCACGAGTAGCTCCAAATGTGTTAAAAGAAGCATTAAGACAAACAGGTTTAAAATTCAAAGATATAACAGCATTTGCCGTAGCTCTTGGTCCAGGTCTTGGTCCTTGCTTAAGAGTTGGAGCATCAATAGCTCGTTTCCTAGCATCATATTATAATAAACCATTAATCCCCGTGAATCACGCTGTAGCACACATCGAGATTGGAAAATTCTATAACGGGTTTAAAGACCCAGTTATACTTTATGTTTCTGGAGGAAATACGTTAGTTGCGATACAAAAGAAAGGTAGATATAGGGTGTTTGGTGAAACATTGGATATACCACTTGGTAATCTCCTCGATACTTTTGTTCGTGAAGTAGGATTAGCCCCACCCTATATTGTTGATAACAAACACATAATAGACGTATGTGCAGAATGGGGCGAAGAATACGTATCCCTCCCCTATACCGTTAAGGGGAGTGATCTAAGCTTCTCTGGTTTACTGACCGCAGCATTATCTCTCGCTAGAAAAATTAATGGTAAAAAAGAACTCGGAAACATATGTCTTAGTTTACGTGAGATAGCTTTTAATATGTTGGTAGAAGTTACGGAACGTGCATTGATCTTAACTGGTAAAAAAGAGGTACTTTTAGTAGGTGGTGTTGCCTCGAATAAAGTGTTGAAAGAAAAAATGATGATCATGTCTAGAACTCATAATGCTAGATACGGTGATACACCGCCAGAATATGCTGGCGATAATGGGGCGATGATAGCTTATACTGGCCTATTACTTTACAAGCATAATATAGTTATTGAGCCTGAAAAAGCCTTTGTTAGGCAACGATGGAGGTTAGATGAGGTTGATCTTCCTTGGCTTATGAATTATTAGGTAAAGGGGCGGAATCACTTATTTATATAGGAGAAATATTTGGACAAAAAATAGTTATTAAACAAAGAGTAAGTAAACCCTATAGAAACGAGATCTTTGATAAAGAATTCAGAAGAGTAAGAACAAGAACTGAGGCAAAAGTCTTAATCGATCTTTTCTTAAATGGGGTAAATGTGCCAACTCCATTATTTGTTGATTTAAAAAACTATGTTATTGTAATGGAGTATATTAACGGTAAAAAACTAATAGATGTAATTGAAGAATTAAACCAAGAGAAGATCATGATATACGCTGAAGAACTTGGGCGCCAAGTAGGTAAAATGCATTCTTTAGACATTTACCACGGCGATCTAACTTTAGGCAATATATTAGTTACGAAAAATGAAAAACTCTATGTTATTGATTTCGGACTAGCTGGATATAGTAGAGACATAGAGGAGTATGCAATAGATCTTCACTTACTTAGAAGAAACATACTTGCAGTCATACCGGATCTTTACGATACCTTCTTCACTAATTTTCTTAAAGGATACCGATCAAGCTATTCTAAAGACTATAATGCTGTAATAAAAAGATTTGAAGAAATAAGATTAAGAGGACGTTATGTTGAGGAGAGGTTAAAGAAGAGAATTTGGAGGGAAAAATACATTGAATGAAATCTATTTCTTAACAGGAAATAAACATAAATTCTTAGAGGTAAAACCGATAGCTGAGAAACACGGGTTTAGACTGTTACAATACAGTGATGAGAAACTAGAAATTCAATCAAATGACCTGATAAAGATAGCAAAGACAGCTGCTTTTTATGCCTATATTAGGTTGGAAAAGCCAGTTTTAGTCGAAGACGCTGGCCTCTTTATAGAGGCATTAAATGGTTTCCCGGGACCCTATAGTAGTTATGTGTTTAAAACAATAGGGTGTAAAGGCATACTTAAGTTAATGGAAAATATTGAGAATAGAAAAGCCTCATTCAAGTCAGCATCAGTGTTGATCTATGAACCATACGTTTTAGTGTCTTTAGCCGAAGTCCATGGTAGTATAGCTTATAAACCTAGAGGAGCTAAGGGGTTTGGATTTGACCCTATCTTCATACCAGAGGGAAGCAATAAAACTTTTGCTGAAATGGACATCGAAGAGAAAAACAAGTATTCGCATAGAGCGCGTTCTGTTGAGAAAATATTTATTGAACTTAAGAGATTGTTGAGAGAAGATAGATAAGGGGTTTAGAGGATTAAGTTTAAAACGCCTAGACTATATTTCATTGATAGAGATTACTGTATGGGTAATGTGGTATGAATAAACGTAGGGAAAAAGGCCAATCACATTCAACAAGACCTGCACGTGCAGGACCGCCTCATTGGCTTAAGCTAGATATGAGTCCAGAGGATGTAGAGTTACTTGTAGTAGAGCTTGCGAAAAAGGGCTATACACCATCAATGATCGGCATCATATTAAGAGATCAATTTGGCATTCCTCTCGTTAAACAAGTGACAGGGCGTAAGTTAACTAAGATATTAGAGAAACATGGTGTAAAACTACCAGTACCTGAAGACTTACTTTTCCTAATGAAACGAGCTGTTAATCTTCGCAGACACTTGGAAGAGCATCCCAAGGATTATGCTGCAAAAAAAGGATTAATAGAGATCGAGTCTAAAATACACAGACTCGTTAAATATTACAAACGCGTAGGTAAACTACCGCCAGACTGGAAATACACACCAGAACAGGCAAAACTCATTGTATCCTCTTATCTACAGCTCTAAACTAACTATACTTCTTTAAATCTAGTCTTTATATCCTTAAACGCGCTATAATATTAAGTTTGTAGTACCATAGTTGGTAGACTAGTGATTAGACCTTGACTAAAGCATTAGATAGTATTGTTAAGACAGCTAATGAATATAGGTTTATCCGCATAATACCAGCCACTAACTTAGATGCTTTATTAGCAGCTAGTATTTTATCAAAAAATCTAAAAGAACACGGTATTAACGCGCCTATAAATATAGATCCAAAGCTGATTCTTGACTCGCCGGATGAGCCGCTACTTACTATAGATCTTCCTACCTATAACATGACTAACAAACATTTCAGCCTATTATATGATGGAGAAACCAGTATATCAGCACATATAGTTTACTATATTGATAAAGTATTTGGTGCTACGAGATGGGATAAAATATTAGCGATACTCGCAGGGATATATAGGGGGCTTGATCTTGGCCGTGAAGGATTCAAAGGTCTTGAAAAAGAGCTTTTAGACGAGCTTACGAAAATAAAACAAATAAGTATTGATCTGGGGCTTAGGCTATGGGGTTGGAAAAAATATAGTTTACCAAAGGCATTGTATCGTACACTAATACCTTTCATCCCAGGATACTCGGGAGACCCGGGTAGGACCAATAATGTGCTCAAAAACATATTGGGGGTTGATGATCCGGAGAAAATAATGGGCGAACATATACTTTCATTTACTGAGGAAGGATTAGAGAAAACCAAGGTATTTCTTGAGAAACTAAGTAGTAATATGGAATATGTTGATCTCGAGACTAGGAATAAAGTATTATTAAAACTACTTGGTTATATATATTTAGTTGAAATAAATAATTACGTTATAGATTTAATTGAAGCTATGGGGGCACTTATCTTATTTATGAGTCTAAGTAACGAAAACATTTATTATACGTTACTTGTGGGTAGAGATGATTTAATTCTTTATCAAGCCTTAACATACTATAATGACATTATAGATGAAATAGTGGTAGAAATTACTACTTCAATTACTCAATTCTTTACAAGTAAAAAACCTATATTCGAGTCTCCTGACATTA
>Ga0190313_1001093_pt1 | contig 14831 bp, 12 predicted proteins | sample 4870071011_MG_FD_169989 | JGI IMG/M metagenome (GOLD analysis project Ga0190313, IMG submission 169989) | Hydrothermal vent sediment bacterial communities from Southern Trench, Guaymas Basin, Mexico - 4870-07-10-11_MG | ecosystem: Environmental > Aquatic > Marine > Hydrothermal vents > Sediment ...
TGCATCACCGTGCCGGTTTTTTGTTATTTTGGCAAACCGGATTTGTATGCATCTCTCCGAGCCGCCCTTTGTGGCCTGAAATGGGGAATGGGGCCATCACTTTATAAAGTTATCGGTTGCTTGATTTTCGCTCAGAACACCTCCGAACTCGTGTGCACCACGATGCCGTTATCAGTTATCTCGTACGGCTTTACGCTTCTGGAGTGGCGTACCCTCCTCATCTTTATCACCTGTATGGAGAGTTTCACCTCCTTGTTCATGTCATCCGGAATCCTGTACTGCAGAAGAACCACCCCGTCTACGGTGTATTCCACAAGCCCATCCCTGGATGATCTGGGGTTGTCAGCCTTGACCTCGGCGGTCATAAGGAGTGTGGCTCCGGTGCTCTTGATCAGCTCGATCAGCGAGAAAAGGGAGGTCCTCGCCTCATGCATGTCCTCATACATCATGTTCAGGAGAGATACGGAGTCTATGACCACTCGCTTCGCACCCGACTCCCTTATGAACTGCGGCAGTTCGCTGTTTATCTGCTTTATGGATGTCTTCGCGTCAGCGGGATCAAGTTTTACGATCTGCAGGCTTCCGTCCTCGGTGAATTTCCTTAGGTCCCAGCCGTAGGACTCGGCGGTCTCGAGTATGGATTCCTCGTCCTCTTCGAGGCTTATGAATATCCCGTTCTCCTTCTCCGGCTGCATCAGGCCCGCAGTTATGAACTGCAGGGCGAAGGTGCTCTTTCCGGTTCCGAAGGAGCCCATGACCACGACGGCGTGTCCCTCAGGGAAGCCACCGCCCAGCATGTCGTTCAGTCCTTTTATTCCGCTCGTCACTCTTTTCATTTTACTCACCACACCATATTTCTATTGAAACTTTATTTTTGAATGTTTTTTCGAAACTCTCTTTTTATATCAAATATTAATCGTGTTTATCACCACGAAGCCGCTGGTGGAGTTGATCTCCGTGTTGAATCTGGCAATCCTTTCGGCCTCCAGATGGGGCAGGAGGCTTGTGAATTCCTCCACATACATGTGCCTTCTTCTGGAAGATGAGCGGTGCGTATGAGTCCACTCGAAGACCAGAACGCCGTCCACGCTGTCCTCCAGCAGTATCTCCTTCTCTCTCTCCACGATGTTCTTCGTCATGATGAGGTAGATTATACCTCCCCACTTCTTGGCCTGCCTCTGCATCCCCCGAAGGAGGGTCGCGAGGTCGATTATATCAACCTGTTTAGATATGACGAGGTCCGTGAGGGAATCTATTATTACAAGGGAATTCTCCGCATTGTCGTCCAGGAAGTTCACGAGGGATTCGAGAAGGGGGAGCGTGGTCTTTTTGCTGAACAGGCTGCTCCCGTCCCCGGACCACTTCACAGGCACTATGGAGTTCTTGAAGTATGTGCGGGAGAAGTCCCTGAACTTCATCTGCTTCTCAAGGGCCTGATAGAAGCTCTCGTTGAAGGCGGCCTTCACCTCTCCCATGATGTCCTCCGCCGCTTTGGAAAACGAGATGTAGAATATGTTCTCCGGCAGGTCCTCCTGTTTGCAGGTGTGGCCCAGCATGAAGTCGAACATGGACGGGTCATCCTTCACTATGGCCAGTTTTGACGCTGATGTGTATGCGAACTCCCTCTGCCCCGCCCCCACATCTCCTATGAGGAGTATGACGGAGCCTGCGGGAAAGCCGCCCTGAATCATGGTGTCGAAGTCCGAAACTCCGGTTGGGATCCTTCGTATTCCGTTCTCCATCTGCTTCACCGGTCGGACCGATATAGATTATGTATTTAAAGAAGTTTACCTCGATCGGTTTGCGAGCTCAGGAGGGAATCGCTTCGTACCCCGCCACAGAGACCATAACGCAAACATGAAAAATAAAAACAGAGATTTCGTTTCATTCGCAACAATATGGGGACAAAGCTTAAATCGCACACCGCTTCCATGAGTTGAACGGTTGGTCCGTTATTTTTTCAGTGGAAAACGCAAATAACTTTCAAAACAATGCCGAAGGAGAAACGCTGAAAAAAATTAAGCACATAATGGAAACGAGGCCGTTCTTGCCCCCTTTGAGAGGGCGTTTGAGGGGAAGATTTCACGGAACACCGTTTTTGCACCGTACAGTATATCCTTTGTCGCACAAAAACACCATTCCGTGAAAAGTGCCTTCCGGAGGACGCGGATGATCGCCGGCAGCAGGCTCCTTTTTTCGGGACCAAACGAAAGATTTAAATACTGATACTGAGCGATGTCGCAAAAGATAGATTATGCGACGAAAGTATTATATATGAGATTATTTGATGTCGGAATATCTATTAGAAAAATCACACGCCCTTTTTCGGAGGCAAAACAGGCCCTGATGTCGCTAAACATATTAGAAATAGTGACCTTTAAATATGTGTATGCCTATGGGGTGCCGAAGGATGGGATGCACATGCCGAAGAAACTGCCGAAGTACCTCCGACTGAGGGAGGTGACGAAACTTCTCAATGCGCCGGACCGGACCAACCGCAGGGACCGACTCATTCTAAGGATGCTCTACAGATGCGGCCTCCGGGTTTCGGAGCTCTGCAGCCTCAGAATAGAGGACATAGACTTCGAAGAGGGAACCCTCATGGTCCGCGGAGGTAAAGGAGGAAAGGACCGGATGGTCCCTGTGGACGATCAGACACTGGATATGATCGAGCAGTACATAGGGGACGACACTCAGGGCGTTCTCTTCATGTCCGCGAGAGGAGGACCTCTTTCAACGAGACAGGTGGAAAGGCTCGTCAGGGACTACGGAAGAAAGGCGGGGATAAGCCAGGATGTCCACCCGCACATGCTGAGGCACACCTTTGCGGTGCAGTGCCTGAAGGCGGGGATGAACCTCAGGACCGTGCAGAAGATGCTGGGCCACTCCTCCCTTACCACCACGCAGATATATCTGGATGTGACAGGGGACGACATAAAGGAGGACTACAGGAACCACCCGCTGCCATCGTAAAAACAAAACCATTCTTTTTATCTTTTATAGTGCAACTCCATTTTCATATTAAACATTCTTCGAAACAGCCCGCTTCAGCATCTTCAGTCTCTTCAGGGCGTTCCTCTCCACATTCTCCTGACTGAGATAGAGGGCCTCTATTTCCGCAAGGTACTTTATAGCCTTCATTATCGCCTCTTTCGTGGGGTTACGGGGGTCCACACCGGCCCGCTCGTACTGCTCCCGGACTATGGGCATGGTGAGGGCGAAGTTCTTCTCACCCTTCTCGCTGCAGAAGTCGTACATTATCCAGTCCGCAACCTCCACCAGGGTGAGCCTCCCCTCTTCGGGGATCGGGTAAGAAAGCTGTTTATCCACGAATTTCCCCTTCTTCGCCACCTCGTAGGCTATGCGGTAGAATGCCATGTTCACATTGAGACCGGTCTTCGCGCTCGTCAGAAAATGGGGTGCATCGTATGTGTCGGCCAGCTCCGCTATGTCCTTCTCCCTGAATGCGTACTGGTCCTCAAGGTCGGCCTTGTTCCCCAGAAAGACGATGGGCAGGTCCTTCGCAACCTCTTCCACCCGGGGGAGCCACACCTTCTTCAGGTTCTCCAGAGTCGGTCTTCGGGTCATGTCGGCCACCAGAAACGCACCGCTGGCCCCGTAGAAACTGGCCCCTATGACCCCTTTGAAGTCGCTCTGGCCCAGAATATCCCATATGAGAAGTACGAGGTTCAGCTCGTCGTCCTTCAGCTTGAAGTTTATCACCTTCTTGGTGACCTTGGTACCGATGCTCGCTATGTACTTATCGTCGAACTGATCCGTCACGAATTTCCGTATCAGCGAGGTCTTTCCGACAGCCCCATCACCCAGTAGGAGGATTTTTCTCTTTATCTCCACTACCATGCGAAAGCGCAATACTCTGTGGCATATAAGCGTTTCTTGAGGTTTGCCAAAAATAAAAGCGTTAAAAAATACGCAGATTTCGCAAATCGATTTATTTTTACTCGTCACCTTTCATTATGGTGTGAATCGTCAATTAGCAGTGCATGAAAGGTTTTTAATCATGGGGGCGATACCCTGCCGATGAGCGAGCAGTGGGTCGAGAAATACAGGCCACGGACCCTTTCCGAAGTCGCCGGGAACGCCCCTGCAGTGGCGGCTCTGAAAGCGTGGGCCAGGGCATGGAGGGACGGTGGAAGCGGGAGGGGCATCAGGGAAAAGGGCGTTCTTCTGGTGGGTCCTCCCGGCGTGGGAAAGACCACTGCGGCCCTTGCTCTGGCTGCCGAAATGGGATGGGATGTTCTTGAACTCAACGCATCGGATAAAAGGAACGCGGCGGTGGTGAAGACGATCATAGGCTCCGGTTCAACCACCAACGCCTTCGGCTCCGACGGCTCGTTCGTCTCCAGCAAGGCGGGGCGGCGGCGCCTCATAGTGATGGACGAGGCGGACAATTTAACGGGTAGAGAGGATAGGGGGGGCATAAAAGCGGTCATAGAGATACTGAAAAAGACGAAACAGCCCATAGTCCTGATAGCCAACGATTCCTACGCCCTTACCAAGAACAGGGCCTTGAAAGACCTCTGTCGCATCATTGAATTCGAGCATCTCAAAGAGGACGATATCGTGCGCGTACTGATAAGGATATGCAACAAAGAGAGGCTTCTCCTCCCAGACGGTGACGCACCGCTCAGGATCATCGCGAGGAATTCGGCGGGGGATATGCGTTCTGCCGTCAATGACCTTCAATCCATCGCAATGGGGAAAAAGAGCATAGAGAAGGAGGACGCAGCCAACCTTTCGAAGAGGAACCTCTCCCCGGAGATAGAAGCGGTGGTAAGGACGATTCTGACCACGAACGATCCGCACCTTGCAAGGGCCGCGCCGAGGGACCTCAATGTCGATCCCGGGTTTCTCATGTACTATCTGGACCACAACCTCCCCGAGGCCTACAGGGACCCCGAGGACCTGAAGAACGGATTCGACATACTGTCCGAGGCAGATATCTATCTGGCAAGGGTCTATCGCAGGTCCGTCTATACCTTCTGGTCGTATGCGAACGACCTCATGACGGCGGGGCTGGTCATGGCTGGGAAGAACAAGGTGGACTTCCTGAAGATCAAGAATCCGTACGGGATAATGAAGAGAATCGGACAGGCAAAGATGAAGAACAGGACGAGAAACGAGGTTTCCGCCAGACTGGGCAGTTACGCCCACCTTTCGACCGGCCAGACCACAAGGGAGCTCCTTCCCTACTTCATCTGGCTGTTCCGCAGGGATGCCGACTTCAGGACCGAAATGACGGCCGCACTGAGGCTGGATGAGAAACAGATAAAGTATCTCCTCGGAGACTCCGCAGAATCGGCGGAGATAGAACGGCTGGTATCTCTGGTGGCTGACGAAACCGAAAGGGTGCCCACAGCATTCAGGGCCCCGAAGCAGAGAAAGAAGAAAGAGGAGAAGAAGGCGGAAAAAAAGCCGAAGAAAAAAGCGGCGGATAAACCGGAAGTTGCGGAAGGAAAAAAAGAGAAGGCAGACAAAAAGGAGAAGGGGAAAAAAGGGAAGGTTGCATCCCTTAAGGATTTTTAAAGGGTTTTTATGTACTCCAGTATCAGGTCCTCAGTGGCCTTAATCCCCTTTTCATGGGTTCTTTCGACACCGTGAGATGCGGAAACGCCGGGGCCAATCAATCCGACCCGTATGTTGTGCCCAGCCCTGAGTGCAGCGGAGCCGTCGGAGCCGTAGTAGGGGAAGACATCTATTTTGTAGGGAATCCCGTTCTTCTTCGCCAGTTCCGTGAGTTTTCGCCTCATGTCGTAATCATACGGCCCGGAGCTGTCCTTGGCGCAGATGGAGACGGAGAATTCATCGCCGGCCACATTATCGCCCACGACACCCATGTCGGCGACCAGCATCTCCTTCGCGGATTCCGGGAGGCCGGCAGCGGCACCGTGGCCCACCTCCTCGTAGTTGGAGAAGTAGAAGGCCACCGGTCTGTTCCTTATTTCATCGGCATGGTTCAGAAGGATGTCCATGAAGATGCCGGCACAGGCCTTGTCGTCCATGAACCTTGACTTCACGAAACCGGTGTCGGTGTATTCAAATCTGGGGTCGAAGAAGACGAAATCGCCAACGGATATGCCGAGCTTCTCCGTTTCTTCCCTGCTCTTAACCTCGGCATCGAGGCGGATGTGCATGTTATCCAGCTTCCTCTCGGCCTTGCTCACCTCCCTATTCACATGGGCCGCGGGGTTGTTGAGAAGGAAAGTTCCGCGGAAGTCCCGGCCTTCCGATGTCCTCACGGTGACATACTCCCCTTCGAAGGAATTGGGGGGATAGCCGCCTATCTCCGTGATCTCAAGGGTTCCGTCGTCCTTTATCCGGCTCACCATTCCGCCGAGGGTGTCCACATGCGCGCTGACGATGAGCACGGGATCCTCGGCCAGAGGAACGAGGAGGGCCCCTTTGTTGGTAATCTGCGGTTCGTAACCTGCCTTTTCGAGAACGCCTTTCACATAAGAGATGACATGGGCCGTGTACCCACTGGGGGACGGAACGGCCACGAGGCTTTTAATCTGTTCAACGGTTGATGGGAGCATGGGGAGGAGATGGGGGGAGGGGATTTAAGGGTTTGGATTAAGTAGTCTGTTTTGCCGCCAGTCTATGAGATTTTCCGGAACCATGTATATAATATTCTCCGCCTCCATCCTTTCGACGCACTTCTTTGTAAAACCGGCCTTGGAGACCAGAAGATATCTTTCCGTCCTGTTTTCCGAATTCCATGCAACAAGAGAGGCTTTTCTTTTCAGGTCATTCAGGACCTCACAACCTATCGCCCTGTTCTTCCATTTAACCTCCCCGAACAGTATCTCTTTTTTCCCTTCGTTCAACGCAACGATGTCTATTTCCTCCTGTTTTTTCTCCCCGTCCACAAGATGACTTCCCCACCATCTGCCGACTTTAGGCCAGCCCGCTTCCCTCAGTACATCCCTGCATATCTCCTCAAATCTTTTTCCGATAAACGAATTTATACTGTTCTCTTCCTTCTTAAAAACATCTTCCCCAAGGTCCATTTCAATCAGAGATCGGTTCGGATGGACAAAGCGATACCAGAAGGCGAGAAAGTTGTCTGAAATGCTGTAAACACCCCTTCGGAGCCTTTTTCCCTGCGCCGTAATCGGGATCTCCCTGCGGATGAGGTCAAGGTCAAGGAGCATGTCAAGATAGGCGCTCATCCTCTTTCCGTCCATTCCAGCAAAGTCTGCGATCTCCTTGAGGCTTGCTTTCCCTTCAGCTATGGCCCTCAGTGCGATGGAGTATGTAGAGGGGTTTCTGAATTCCTCCGAGAGGAGGAACATACCCTCCCTGTAAAAGAAGCCGTTTCTCCCGAAGAACTTATTCTTGAGGAGCTCCGGGAATCTATCGCCTTCTAGAAGGTATTTCGGAACTCCGCCGAGTATGGAGTATATCCGTATCTGTTCCTCCACATTCATCCCTTCCATGAAGCCAACGGCCTCTCCGAATCGGAACGGTCGGAGGTGTATGTCAAGGGTCCTTCTGCCGTAGAGAGGCGATCCCCCTCCGAGGATATCGGTAAGGACCATGTTCACCAGAGAGCCGGAAAGTATGAGTGTTGTCTTTGTTCCGGAAAGAAATCGATCCCAGAACTGCTGAAGATACGAGAGAAAAGAGCGGTTGTTCTTGATGATATATGTGACTTCATCTATGGCCAGCACCAGTTTTTTATCAGCGGGCCAGACCCTCTCAAGATACCTGAAGAATTCCTTCCATCCCTCGAACTTCAGGGATGCCATGATATCGTCCCCAAGATAGGAGGCCAGCATCTCCTGTATCTCCCGTATCTGAAGGGTGTCCTTCTCGTCGGCCGCAAGGTAATAAACCCCCTCTTTTCCGGTCATGAACTCCTGTATGAGCCTTGTTTTCCCCACTCTTCGACGACCGAAGATGACCATGAAACCGCTGCCACTGCGCTTATATTCCGATTCCATGGCCTCAAGTTCTCTTTCTCGCCCGATGAACCTTCCGCTTTTCATAAGTGGTATATGCAGGAGGATGTATTTAAGATTTACCTAATTACGATTAGACTAATTTGGATTAGACTAAATCGGTTTGGAAAAGTGGTTTGCCGAATTAAGATTAGGCCACGGGCCTTTTCAGTGTGTGTTCCCTGTGAATCACCTTCCAATCTCCGAGAAATCGAATATCTCCGAACCGCACTTTTTGCATTTACCCGCCAGATAATCCATGCCCAGCAGTTTGTTTCCGCAATTGGGACAGGTCTTGAGCACACGCATCACTCCGTTCCTGCGGAAACTTTCCTCCATTACATTCACATCTTCGGCATTCTGGCCATATATAGCCATTCTTATCCCTTTCTTCTCCGGATTCCAGTAGTATACTGCGATCACATCCTTATCGGGGTCTTTCGCATCCTTCACAGGGTCGTCCAGTCCTCTATTATAGCCCAAGATGAGTTTATAGGGAACAAATCTCCCCTCTCTGTCTTTTCGACCTGTCAGCAGGTTGTAGAAGAAGTAAACTGGAAGAGTAACGCCGTTTTCATATGCCCTGTATTTTAGACCAAAGAAATTGCTTGCGATCAAAAATGCGCTTAAAAACGACAGAAAAGCCGATATAATGTAAGGAGAGATGTATGTTATGATGGGTTTATCGGGCGGGCAGGGATACATAAAGATTCCAAAAAGGAAAACAAAGCCTCCAACGACAAATAGAATAAATAACCCTATTCCGATGGTTCTAGATGCTTTGGATTCCGGCGATGATTCGTGAATGAACTTCCCCTTATCTACCATATTACCACCCAACGGGTCATACAGGCGCGACGGGAATGCAATCGGCTGTATCTCAAAGAAATTCGGGACACGACTCGATATAGAAAAAGAAGGATTTAAGGGTTTTGATGAGAAATGAAGGGTTTTTTCCTTCACTCCTCACAGGTCCACATCATCCGGCCCCAGAAACAGTACATCGTCCCACGGGTGCCTGTACAGTCTGGAGTTGAACCTCTTCTCGTCGATTATGTGGCCTATGAACCCGATGCTGCGGCCGAGGACAAATAGAGCGTTCAGGGTCCCGCTGTCTATTATCTTCCCGATCTCCTCCTCGGAGTGGCCGAGGCCCCTCAGCATGTCCACGAAGAGGATTCCGATGCAGCCGTCCACATTCAGAATGAGGTTGTTCTTCTTGGCCGTGGTCACCTTCTCCACCTCAAGGGCGTAGTCCAGAAGGCTCAGGTTCGGGAAGTTCTCCCTTGCGTAGTTCTTCAGGATCTCCACCCTCTTGTCCGGGTTCTGCACGCTCTTTATCCTGTGGCCGATCCCCGAGATGTTCTTTCCCTTCTTCTTCATCTCCTTTACGAACTCCTCGGCGGTGAGGCCCCGGTTCTGTGCGTCTCTGAAATACCTCGCAGCATCGTCTATTGCACCGCCGAATCTCGGGCCGATCGTAAGCAGTCCGCTGGCCAGCGAAGAGACCAGGTCCTTCCCCGCTCTCGATGCGACCCTTGCGTTGTGCGCTCCGGATACGCACGGCCCGTGGTCCGCCACTATTTTTATCACCAGTTCTATGAAGTCGGATGCGTACTTGGGGACCTTCTCTCTGAGCCAGAGCATGGCGATTATGTCGCCTATGGACATCCCCTCGCCGATCACCTGACTTATGGGCACGCCGAGATAACTGTGCTCCTCGCCGAGGTCGCTGCTGATGCTGCATATGAATGTCGTCGGCTTCCTGATGATCCCCTCCTTCAGGGCCTTCGAGTAGTCCATGGGTACCTTCGGGACATCGGTGGGTTCGGGCTTCGGAACTATTTTTCCCTCGGCCACCAGTTTTTCATACACCTCGTGTATCTTCTCTCCGAAATCGTCGAAGGACTCCGGCACAATCGCTCCGGCCTCCTTCAGCGCCCTGTTCTTTGCGTCCGCGGTCTCCTCATCGCTTCCCGCCTTGGCCCCTGCGTGGCCGAACTGGACGCCTGCGGGGAATACCTTTGCGCATGTTCCGGTGACCCACACCACCAGCGGCTTGGTTATCTTCCCCTGCTTCATCGCCTCCACGATCTCGTACTCGTCCTTTCCGCCCACCTCTCCGAGGCAGACCAGCATCTTTATCTCCGGGTTCTTTTCGTACCTCAGCAGGTGCTCCAGCAGGGTGGAACCGGGGTATTTGTCGCCGCCGATGGCCACTCCCTCGTAGAGGCCGTCCGTGTTTCTGGAGATTATGTTGTACATCTCGTTGCTCATGCCGCCGCTCTTGGAGACGAAGCCCACGCTTCCGGGCCTGTGCAGCTTCGATTCCACTATGTTATCCAGTGTTCCCGCGGTGTTCCCTATCTTGAACGCTCCCGCGACTATGCCGCCCACGGTCGCAGGGCCGATTATCCACTTTCCCCTCTTTTTCGCAATGGCCCTGAGCTCTCTCGCCCTTCTCTCCGGGACACCTTCTGCGATTATCACCACCGTTCTTATGGCATCCGTTTCAAGCGCCTCCTTGCTGGTGGGGTATGCGCTGCGGAAACTGGCGAAGTTCACCATCACATCCACATCCGGGTGCTTTTCCACCGCTTCCTTGATGGTCCTGTACATCGGTATCAGGATCTCCTTGGTGCCGTAGAACGCCTTGTGCAGGCCGCTTCTGGTGGGGTTCACGATGGCTGCAACGCTGGGCATCTCCCTCCTGCACACATAATCGAAGTCGAGCATCCTCTGGATGGCGTTGGTCTGCATCCCGTAAACTATCGCTCTTGTATCCCTGTCGAAAAGCGTGTAATCCTCCTTCATGCCTTCACCTCCTCCGGCTTCAGTGCCATTCTCACGATCTTGGTCATGTGCGTCTCCGGGCCGTAAACCTCCATGTCCAGACCGAGCTCTTCCGCCACGGCCTTCATCTTCCTGAGGCCCTCTTTGTAGTTCGGCCCGCCCCTTCTCACATATATCTTGACATTGTTCTCCTTCAGCCTGTCGGCGTACTCCCGCAGGGCCATGATTATGCCGGTGAAGGTCTTCGCCACATCGGTGAAGTTCGCGATTCCGCCGCCGATTATGAGGACCTTGCCGCGGGGATCCTTCTCCCGTGTCATCAGGTCCATTATCGTCTTTGCGTACTCGTATGTCTCGTCCGTTGTGGGGTTTCCGCTGTACTCCCCGTAGTTCGCCAGTTCCTCCCCGAATCCGAGGTCAACCACGGTGTCGGCGTATATCACGGAAGCACCGCCTCCGGCCACCATGGTCCACACCCTCCCCTTGGGGTTGAGTATGGTCAGTTTCAGGGATGCGCCGCTCTTCTCGTCGAGCATCTTTATGTATTCCTCCTCCTTGCTGAGGCTTCGGCCGAAGGGAGCGGGGAATGTTATGTCACCCCATTTCTTACCGCATTCGAAAGCGGCGGTGTCGTCCAGCCTTGCAACGGTATCCAGAGGTATTACCTGATCGCCCTTCAGGGTGAAGGGATTGATCTCGAGATAGGCGAACCCGAGGTCGGCGTAGAACCGGAAGAGCGCCTTCAGGAAGTCGGCGATTATCTCCCTTTTGTCCGGCGGAAGCTCCGCCACCAGAGGCGAGACATCCACTTCCGCGGGGTCGGTCTCTATGGGCACATGGAGGGACTTCACCGAATCCCAGTTCTCCTCTATGTCCACGCCTCCCGCCGAAGAGAAGTAGATGGTATCGCCGTCTCTGTCCGAGCGTATGGCCACATAGTATTCCTCCTCGTGCGGCACGAACGGTTCCACAAGGAAGTGGGAGAGCTTCCCGGTGGTCTTTCCGACCGTGATGGTCTGCCCCATCTTCTCCCGGATGAAGGCCTTCGCCGCCTCGAAGTCCGCATCCAGCAGGATGAGGTTGTTCTTTCCCCTCTTTCCGAACAGCTGGTCCGGTTTCACCACCAGCCTTTCCTCCTTCAACCAGGGATTCCGGCTGGCCAGTTCGTCCATATCGGTATCCGGGCATATCAGGACCACCTTCTCGGGGACCGATACTCTGTCCGAATAGTCCTTCAGATGTCTGGCCATCATTCTCTTCGCGTCATATTCTCTTATACCTCGTTGTGCCATGGGTAGCGCCTCCTATATCTGTCAAAAATTCGGTTTTTCGGAACATGTGTTCCGGGGTCGCGGGGTGATTTTTCTGGTATTTTATCACCTCTTGCCGCCGGATAAAGCACCTGCATATATAGTTTTTGGGTGCGGTTTTGCAAAATTCTGCAACCCTGCTTTTTCTCGAGGGAAAATATTAATACATAGTCCGCATCAGGCACCTATGAAGCGAGCACTGACTTTATTGATACTGGGCCTTCTGTTCTTCTCCATGATACCGATTCAGAACGGAGCGGCCGCAGACTACGAATCCATCGACCTTCAGCCCAGGATGATCCTGGAGAACGACGGCGGAATGGCCTATTTCGAATGCTCCGGCTATCACATGGCGTGGGATTACAGCCGCCCCTCCGGTGACTCCACCGACGAGGACATCGTTCTGTGGGACGAGTACAACAGGACCATGACCAATGTCACATACCTCGACGGCCACAGGCAGATATACCCGAGCACCGGTGATTACGGCGTTGTCTGGTCCGACGACAGGAACTTTGCCGAAACGGGCTTCGACCTGTATTACTACTCCTATTCCCTGAAGAACATAACCCGTGTGACCACCAACCCCGGCGACGACCTTTTCCCGAGGATAGACGGGGAGCTGGTGGCCTATGAGAACTATCCCGGACTCGGCACCTATGTCATGGTGAGCAATGTGAGGACGGGCGAGGTGCTGCTCAATATCTCCGGCACGAACCCGGACATATCCGGCCGAAACATCGCCTACTTCAATGACACCCTGAACGCATGGTATGTCTATAATCTGGACAGCGAAACCAACACATGGGTTGCGGACTACAACGCCATCGGGGTGCGCATCAGTGGGGATTACATCACATACTTCAACAGGGCCAACTTCGGAAAGGACTCGTATGTTATGATACATAAGATATCGGATAACACGACCATAACCGCCCTGAGAGAGGCGGGCGACCCGGGATTCCTGGACATATCCGGCAACTTCGTGGCGTGGTCCGCCGACAACAACACCCTGTACGGCGGAGAAGGAGCGGTGGTCTATCTCTACGACATTCAGGCCCAGAAGGTAATGAAGGTCTCTCCGATCTATGAAAGGATATTCGGTATTTCCCTCGGCGGAGGCAGAATAGCGTGGATAGACGGACCGGAGTACTACACCGGAACATATGGAATGTGGACGGCGGAGCTCCCCGAACCCGGCCCCGCGCCCCAGACGGATGAGCCTCCGGCGGAGACACCGGAACACCTTGCGCTCCGTCTCAAACTGGACTGCCCAGCCGACCTTCTCATAAAGGATGCGGCAGGAAACATGCTCGGATACCTGAACGGCCAGTTCTACGAGCAGATACCCGGTGGCAAGCTCCTGAGCGATGACGGGGAGACAGAGGAGTACTTCATAGACGGCGTTGCGAACATCGACGACTTCACATATCTGGTGACGGGGACAGGGAACGGCACCTATGCCCTGCAGATCACCGAGATCGCAGACGAGGTGGAGACCACCGTAAGCGCCGCGGGGATAGAGATCAGCAAAGGCGTGGCCCATCTGTACAGCGTGGACTGGGAGAAGGCCATAACCGGAGCCACCGATGCGACCACCGTTAAAATAGACGAAAACGGCGACGGAACATTCGAGAAGATCGCAAAGGCCGGAACCACCGTGACCAATCAGGAGATACTGGAAGCGAAGGATGCAGGAAGCTTCCTCGGAATCCTTGGATATGTGGGCCCAGTTCCGATCCTTCTGATAGTGATAATCCTTCTGGTGGCCGTGATCGCCTTCGCCGCAGGGAGGAAGAAGACACCGCCGCCGGTTCAGGCCCCGCCCCAGCAGTACGCACCACCTCAGCAGGCACCGGGCTATTATCAGCCTCCGCCGAACCAGCAGGCCCCGCCGCAGGGATACGGCCAGCCGCAACCGCAGCAGCCCTATCAACCCCCGCAGCAGGAGCCCCCGAGCTACTGATAAAACCCTTTTTTCTCTCTATTTTAAAATCCTCGTCTGGTTGGTACAATCACTTTCTTCCAGACATTAGCTTCCACTCATATATAGAATAGGCCCATGAAGTAGCTCTTGGTTCCATTGACATTCATCTTGACCAGAAACTGGTTTCCCGGTGCCCAGTACTCCGCATCCACATATAATCTGATTCTATCTCCCGTGTTTATGAGGCCGTCGTTATTGGAATCGATATACTCCCATGTGTACTTATTGGAACTCTCAATAAGATGAGTGACTTCGTGGGTCTCGTTTTCCACAATCTCGACAAACACCAGATCCGCAGAGGAGACGGGGGTCTGAAGTGAACGGTTTGAGCGGTTTTGCAGCAAGTCGGAGACCGTGTCGTTTACCAGCAAAAGAAAGGAATGCGTTTTATTATCAACCTCCATGAGCTCTAAATACCCCCTTAAAGAAGGCCACACCCCTTCGTCCGGCGCGGATATATAAGTATAAAACAGATAACTTAGAAGAAGGAAGGCAACGACAAAAATAACCATAATTTGCTTTCTTCTGTCCATTTAAGGCCCTCCTCTTTGAAATCCATAGAACTCATCATTTAACCGTTTCATGCTACCTGTTAGTCCTTCGCACTACTTAAATTTTGCTTTTCGACAGGCGAAAATAGCGTTTTAATGCCTTTTTCCGCCTTTACTTCAACCCTCCCTCCTTCTCCTCCTCACCACCACAACAAGAATCACAGCAGAAGCGAGAACCGTCACGCTCATGGCCAGCATGAGGGTTGAGTCAGGCCATGCGGAAGAT
>Ga0190313_1001094_pt1 | contig 14830 bp, 28 predicted proteins | sample 4870071011_MG_FD_169989 | JGI IMG/M metagenome (GOLD analysis project Ga0190313, IMG submission 169989) | Hydrothermal vent sediment bacterial communities from Southern Trench, Guaymas Basin, Mexico - 4870-07-10-11_MG | ecosystem: Environmental > Aquatic > Marine > Hydrothermal vents > Sediment ...
AATATAGACTGAGACTTACTCAGTTGAAATGTAGGTCTCTAATGTTTGCTCCTGAGGATTCCTTAATCGTATCTTCTTTTGGATTACTGGCTTCTTCGGCTTCTCCTCGTATAGCTCATCACCGTACATTTCATGACTCTGTAAATGTCGTTCTGCATCTGGTTTACCTATAACTATGAACTCTTTACCAAACTTCGCCATGCATAATTTGCATCTAAGAACTCTCCCCAGCCCTGGCCTCTCCACAACTTCGAATAGCTCCTCAATATTCATAACGATATCACCTCTGCTATTGCTGCTAAAATTAAGCCTGTAAAAATGAAGATTATTATCGCTTTGATTTGATTGAAGATCGTGTTAACATCATAGAGGAAGGGTGGAGTTGAAGCTTGAACATAATTTATGAAGCCTATAGTTGCAAAACACAAAAATAAAATGAGGATTGCGAGTGCTGCAGCTGCAGCTATTTTAGCTGTAAGAGTCATTGTATTGTAACCTCAAGCTTCCTCTTTCTTTTTTCAGCTATAGCCTTAATGTAATCCTCAAGCTCCCTGAGCTTCTCTTCTATCGCTTCAGCCTTGCTAAGCAGCTCCTCGATCTTCTTGATCCCTTCATCGCCTCCAACCATGAAACGCTTGAACTCTTCCCACAATTCTGCACATTCTTTCTTTAGGGATTGCAGATCCCTAAGTGCACTTAGGGATTCTATCTCCTTGACCAGTTCATCAGCCTTCTTCTGTAAGCCCTTGACTATCAGCTCAAACCTCTTCTTCTTTAGATACCATTCTGCTAGTGCTGTATCCTTATAATAACAGTCAAGGCAGACTATGAAGCTTCGAGTAGTGTTATCAGCATATGTATAACGAGTGTAATAGCATAATTCGCCTTTCTTCACTTCCCGCTTACAATAATAGCAACGACTATCAAATTGGGTTGGTATGATTTTGCCTTGTATTTGCTTGATTGGCTTGTCTATCCCTTCAATCCCTAAGAGGTATGCTTTGATAGCCTCTTCTGTTATCTCCTTCATTGACTTGTTGTTCTTCTCCGCTATCTTCTGTAGCTGTTCGTATAGCTCATCCGAGATTCGTATTTTTTTGTCGCTCATTCCTTTTCACCTTCACGCTTACTTCTTCGCAGTTTCATTACGCTGTAACCTTCCCACTTCATGCGTTCATAGTCCTCCAGTAGCCTCCTCACTGCTGCTCTTATCGCTTCACTACGAGAAGCGTATAACCCCTGTTGGACAAGTGAATCCAATTGCTTCAATTGCTCCATAGGGATTTTTATTGATATTATGGTTAGCTTCGACTTTTCTTCCATGTCTAGCCCCGAATAATACTTTGTATAGAAGCTGTATATAAAAAAAGTGGTGTGAAGAAGTGGTGTGGAAAATGCTGTTCTTATAGTGGTGTGATTGTTAGTGTTATTTGTGTCTTGGCTTTTATGTGCTGGTTTAATAGTTCAGCTGAGCTCGGCTCGTAGTCTGCGTCGCCTGGGAACTCGGCTTTGAAGTCGTAGTCTCCTGGTGCTGTTACATCTACTTGATCCGTTACTTGGCCATTGCTGTCAGTCGTGTGCGGATTAGTTCCTATGTCGCTCCACTCTGTAGCTCCACTAGCCTTGTAGTATAAGTTCACGCTTTTGTTTGCAAGTGGATTGCCATCGCTATCCTTTAGCGTAGCCGTAACTTGAACCGTGCGTGTAGGCATCTACACCACCGCTCACATATTGTTTATACAAAAAAAAGTTTTACATTGCATAGCTTGTTCACTTCGACCACAGCGACACCAGCATGGATATGAGCATTATTATGATTATCAGCATTAATAGGCTTGGGAGCTGCTGCATTACCACGTAGAGCATTGATACCTCTATTGTTATTGTCTTCTCGTCGTCTATCGTTGATGTCTCCTCGTTGTATGCTTCTACTTTCCATGTGTATGAGCCCGCCTGGGCTGGTGCTGTAGCTGAAAGCTCAACATCAATTGAAGAGCCTGGATCCACAGTTTTGGTCTTGCTGTCAATGATGTTGTCGTTGTGATCTTTCAGCTTAACGGTTACGTTGCCCTGCTTAGTCCCATCATTTTTAACTGTGATTTTAAGCGTGAATGCCTGTGATGGTGCTACGGTTAAGCGGGATGGATAGCTCACGATCGTGAAGTGGACTTCAACTGTATATGAGGCTGAGGCTTCGCTGGCCTCATAGTCTTCATCGCCTTCGAAGCAAGCCTTAAAATACGTTGTTTTGCTTGTCTCAAACGTAGTAGTCGCCTTACCGTTTTCATCCGTAGACTCAGTTTTAATTAAACTCCACGTTTCTTGATCGTAGCTGTAGTAAAAATTGATGGGCTTGCCTGCAAGCGGGTTTCCATTGATGTCTTTAAGCGTAGCTGTTAGCTGTAGCGTAACCATGATGTTCACCTTACAATGGTGTTACGGTTAATGTTAATACTGTTGGTATTTTTAGTGGTGATATGAACCACATGTTTCTATTGAATTCAGCTATGTTATCCCATACGTCAGATAAGTCAACTTCAATGAAGTATCCTGTGTTGTTGCCGTCAGGAACAGAATACCCAAGTAGATATACTTTTTTGTCTCTTAAATTAACGAGAGGTAGGCTGTATGCCTTTGCATACGCTGGTGAACATGTTATAAATCCTGCATCTGCCAATGCTGAATTCAAAATTTCATATAGCAGTGTTGAGCTTATTACGTTTCCAGTTCTACTATGTTCAATAAAGTATATTCTATAGTCGTTACCGCTCGATGACGCATTCTCCGATATACCTATTATGCTGTAGTAGTTTCCATTTTTAGTTTTCGCAATTGGTAAAGCCGCATTTGCGTAGTTTGAACCCCAGCCCGTTATGCCTGCTAAATCTATGTTTCCCAAATGATTGAACGCAATGTCGAAAAGTACAATGTCGTTGTCTGCACCTATTACATCAGCCCACTCAAACATAAACAACGTGTCTTTGTAGAATAGTGCTGGAGCAGAATTAGGTGTTGGACTACCTCCACCTCCAGTTACGCCTAGCGATGATATTGATTTACCATACAGTTTCCAGAGATAAGCAGGATCTCCGCTATAATGTCTACCCGCCAACATGTATATGTCATCTTTTCTATGCACAAGAGAAAAGCCGGGTCTGTAAACATAACTTCCAGCTCCAGTATCCCAATCTTCACTTGTGCCATCATCTAAATTGATGTAATGAGCATAGCCGTCATCGTCAGTAACAATAAGTAATGGGTATAGCACTACAGCCCTGTGCAAGTGCCCCCATCCATTGACCCAATTAAACGCATATTCAGTATCCAATTGAATGCTTCCGCTCTTAGAAGCCAAATCAATATCTACGCTATATAAACAGTATTTACCGCTCTTAGCAACTATACATTGAAACTTCAAACTGCTATTTGTTGGAAACTTAATTGATGTAATAGGTGCATACCACTTAAGCAAATCTGCAACCGTTATGCCTGTATTTACAGCTGATTTGTCGAAGAAATCATAGATTCTTATACCGCCGTTAAGATCAACATTTATTGCCATTATTTTTCCATTATAATAAGCCCATAATACTGGACACTCTAAGTTTGGTGCTTCAGTCGTCCATACATTTGCAGTAGGCATTCTTTTCACCTGCCACTACTACCTGTAAACTGCTATTTCAACTTCTCCTATCCGTGAAACGTATGCTACTGTTGGTTTGTCGATTCTCTCTATTATGCATTCGTTGTTTAGGCAGTCAATGTATACTCTTTCTGGCTTTTGGCTTGGATAGTAGATTATGTTTAGCCTTGAGAACTCGGTTCTCCTAACTGTGAGCCTATCCTTCACAGTCATTTTCAGCTTGTTCTTCTTAGCCCACTCCTCTAGTACTTTGAGTGTCTCGTCTATCGTCTTGGTGTGTTTTGCCTCTATGAGCTTCGCTCCCCTCTTTATTAGCTCTTCGATTGAGATTACAGATGGGCCAGTTGGTATCGGCTTGAACGTTGGTATTGTGGGTATCCTTGTTGGTAGTGCTATTGCTGGTGGTGCTGCTTTAAGGGCTTCTACTACCTTCTCGTATGGTGTTATCTCTTTGAGTAGCAGCTCGAATGACTCCTTGGCGTACTTGTCTATCATCTTGAAGGCTTCATCCCTAGTGAAGCCCGCCTTATCTATGCTTGCAGCGTAGTTTCCTATGATCTCCCTCAGCTTCCTTCTCTCCTCATCACTTAAGCCTCTACCCATAGTTTTGACAAAAAGCTTAGCTGCTTCCGTGAAGACTCTATCTTGCCATTCTATTAGCCAAGCTGTCTTCTTAAGGTCTTCCCTTGCCTGCTTTGCTGTTTCCTCTGCTTTCTTGTCGAGGTTTAAGAACTGTGTTAGTGATGTCTGCTTAGCCATCTTAGCGACATGCACAAGCTGTGAATACAAGACCTTTCTATCTTCAGGCTTCATTCTTGGTATTGAAGCTGCTATCTCTTTAGCGATCCTATCAGCTTCTTCATGCTCTACCCCTTCGCTAATCAAGAAGTCGTAGACAAGCTTGTAGGCTCTATTTGAGTCTAATTCGGGATGCTCCCTTAACTCTTCAACTTCGCTTCGTACTTGATAAGGAAGGGCATAGGTGATTTCTGGTCTATCCTTAACTGATTCCCAATACTCAATCATGCTTTCAAGCATTTCGTCCGTAACGTTCTCTTTGTATCCTCTTTCTCTCAGCATCTCTCTTATCTTGGTTAGAGCCTCATCTTCCGTTAAATCCCTGTAATGCTCTAAGAGGAAGGACTCTATTTGAGCTGGATCATGGATATCCCTAATCCCTAAAAGAGCTTCGGGATCCTCCTTGATATCATAATCGTGAAAAAGCTTGTCTATCCACTTGATCCACTTCTCAAGCCATCTCTCCTTTGCTGCACCGTAAAGCTGCTTGCTGATCTCCTCTATCGTCCTTCGCTCCCGAACTGGTGCTGGCCTCTCAACCTCTCTCTTCACTTCGTAGTGAGGTCTAAGAGGTAGACCATATCTTCTCCACACTATGAAGCCACCGATTAAGTAAAGAAAAGAGGAGATTTAAAGATTCGAAGGTTAAAGTCAAACGTTAAGGTGTTTACACAGCTGGTGTTGTGACGCCAAGGATTTCAGCTACTTTTTTAGCTGTTGACTTAGCAGCTGCTGGGACTGTTGGGACTGGGAGTTTCTCAAGCACTCCAGATATGATTTCTGCTTGTCTAGCCTTAGCCTTGTTTACTGCCTCTCTAATTGCATTCCTTACTTCTGGCTCAGTCAAGCCTGTGTAGAATGCAGCAAGCTTAGCTGCAGCAGCTTGCTGCCTCTTCTCGTCTTCAGTATAGCTCTTTATATTCGTCTTGTAGTTGTCAGCCCAATCACCTACTTTAGTTTTTGCCTTATCAACGAATGATTCGACTACGACGCTAGCCTTTAAGACTGGGTCTGTTATGAACTCGTACTTTCTCTTTCTAGCCATAATATCACCTAGTTGTGATAGGCTCTTGAAGGGATATATAGTTTATCTTTACATCACTCCCTGATTGCTTCGAGTAATTGCTGCATTGTCATCATAGGCATGACTATAAACGTCATAGATAAAATCACGCTTAAAGTGAAGTCAGTTATTGGGTGCACTTGCTGATACTCAGTTACGTAAACATATTTGTATTCGTATGGTTTTGGTGCGTTGACTGTTAATATCCATATCTTCTTGGCTAATTTGCTTTGAAACTCAGACTCTATATTTTGTTGTTTACATGCTACAAAGATTGTACCCTTTTCATTTCCTGCGAATAACAACCCTAAAAACTCCATGTTCTCTGATAGTACTGGTGAACCGCTATCTCCTCCTTGGACTATTACGCCTTCCCCTTGGACTATAAAGACATCTTCGAATAAAGCAGTACCCTTAGAGTATTCGACATTTAGAGTTGCCGAATCGTCAGTTATCTTGCCTCTAGTTATCCCCGTCGATCTTCCACATTTAACGACTTGCAGGTCTAGTGAAGGTGCTATCTTGTTTATTACTCCGCCTAGCTCCATTATCGTAGCCCAAACATCACTCATGATTGGTGTTGCTATTGCTGCATCTACCTTGTTTGGGTTTCCCGTGAAGTCTATTGGTATGAAGTCGTATAGCTCAGCTATGATGTCATTATCGGGATCTCCCCCATCTAACAGACCAGGCTGAATTATTTTGTCTCCTGGTGCTCCATCGTTCTCCTTGGCCCAAACATGATTATTGCTTAACAAATAGGGATTTCCATCTTCATCTATCATGAACCAGCCTATAGTCCCCGCAGCGTTTTCATCAGCCCTTGAAGTGCTTACTCCGCATGGTGATGGTCTGTATCTGCTCTTAAAGCCCTGCAGCTTTTTTATCTTGCCTATTTCAACTACATCCGTAGGGATTCCTTCAAGGCTTTCTGGTATGATTTCATCTTTCCTTAATTGCCACTTAGGGATTTTCCTTACAACATAAATCCTTATTGAATCTATGTTTGTTACTTTGCCCTGCCTGATCTTCTTCTGTAGCTTATTGCTATAGCCTATGACATTGGGGTATTTCATTATTTGATATTTGCTTATGATCTCCTTTATGTTCAAGGCTTAACACCAAAAGGAGGTAAAGAAGGAGATTGAGATTAAGGTTACCATATCACGCCTTGAAGCTCATACTTAAAGCCATCACTTGTAGTAGCTGTTTTAACATCGAATAGCTCGTATGTTTGGGGCTCGAAGTAGTATAGTTTGTTGTTTAAAAGTATGATGTTCCATGCGTGTCCTCCAAGCAGTTCATCGCCTTTACGTATTAGCCCTAACGCTATGCCTGCAGCATTGCTATTCATTTTTGACGCCACCAATGCTTTAAACAGCAATGCGAAGTCGTCGCAGTCAAAGTAATCGAATTCGTAATGCAAGTTATGCGACTCAAGATATTCATTGAAGAGCTGTATTGCTGCATTTAGCGTATCGTCGTAGAAGCTTTTGTAGTATGCATCGAAGAGCCACGATCTAAGATTGAAGAGCAATGCCATCAAGATCTTCTTTACTGGATTCTTGTATTGATTCCATATTAGCTTTGACAGCTCATATCTAAGCTCAAGCTGTGACAGCACTTTTCTTCACCACAACGCCTTCATTATCATCGTCATCATTGACATCATCATGAACATCATCATGAACATTGGAAATAAGCTGAACATCATTCCCATGCTGCCTACAGCTGCACCTAGCCCTGGTGCAGCATATTGTAATCCGCTTAATACTTGGCTACCTGCCGAAAATAAGAACCATCCTGTGAAGACTCCTAAAATGATTGGTATTATGTATCTCGCTATTGCTCCTAGTATTGCTGCCCAGCCCACTTACCTCACCTTCCCATTGCTCTCCTCACTAAGGTTATGACCATTGAGGCCAACGTGAACATTATCATCATTGGTATGAAGTAGCCGAATGCTAAAGCCATCTGCTGGAAGGCTATTGCTGCATAAGGTAACATTGTTGATATTGCTACTGCAGCCGTGTATATCCCCATAGCCGTGATCGACAGCATCATTATGTTTCGTGACAGCCTCGGTATGTCCTTCTCTTCGAGCTTTTCTGCTGCTGCTTCGAGACCAGCTCCAAGCTTCTTAGCTGCCTTGCCAAGCTTATCAATGACTTCTTTTGCTTTGTCTCCTAGCCCAGGCTCCCTGCTTAAGCTCATGTTCTCTTCCTCCTCAACGCCTTTATCACCATGCTTATGCCTGTAACTATTATCATTGTGATCATCATGAACCACATCATGTTAATCATTGAGTTTACCATGTCTTCGAATACGTCGTAGTATTCTCCTTTGGCTTCGTATATCGCTATGAAGGCTGTGCCTCCCGACACTTCAGGCACGGCCAATGCATATACGTACCTGTTTAATGGTGATTCAAGCGTGTACTCGCCCACCTTCTCTCCATCGACGCTTAACGTTACTTTTGAGCCGTCCGTCTCGACCGTGAACTCATGTTTTTCAGCTACGTCGTATGATAACGCTTGGTCTAAAACGTGGGCTACGCCGAATAGCTCATGTCCCTCGGGGTCTTTTGCGAATTCGCCATCTTTATAGAACCCAATGTATATGCATACCCTCCCCGTAACACCAGCCTTGAAGCCTATGATGTACTTAGCCGTCAGCTTTGTCTTCGCTCCGAGGAAGTGCTGTATCTTCTCGCTGTATGTGTATCCTACCGCAGCATCTGTGACTATGCCTGCACCATAGATGTTCTCCGTCGTCGCATTTGTTAATTGTATTAGGACTGGTGATAGCTGACCCCAAGCCTCGCTCTTCTCATACTTCTCCTTAAATCGCTCTTGCGTCATCTGAAAGAAAGTCTTCCATCCCATCTTCTCACCTCTTAATGAACTTTGATCTCAACTACTTTGATTGTTGGTTTTGCTCTTGAAGGCTCTATCTTCGTTATTCTCTTAACTTCTTTTGCTTTGACTTCATATTTCTCCATTGATTTCAACCTCAAAATGTAAGTGTAGAAGTTTACCTTATTACATTTTACCATCACATCACCTCATTGCTGCAGCCTTGAAGATGTCTGCTCCTGCAGCCTCGAAGAAATAGATGTAGTCGATCCCTAAGAGGACGTGGAATATTGGGAGTATGAAGAGGAGTGCTATTGCTACTCCACATAGCCTCTCCACGACCTTGACTATTTCTTCGTCCTCCAACGCCCTAAACCTCCACGAGCAATTGAGCGATTATGTCTGGCCTGTAGTATAGTGCTGCCTCCCTAGCCTTCTCCTTTACCTTCTCCTTCTCCTCTTCTGATAGCGATAATGCATAGTCAACTGCTTCCCTCAATTGCTTGAAGTCGTAGTCGAATGCAAGGTAGTATCTCCCTATTTCAGGCATGTAGATGATCTCTTCATACTGATAGTCAAACTTGATCCCTACGATATGATCATTGAATGGAGCATTGCTACAAACAACTAATTGAGAAACTGCCATAGCTTCTAGTGGTGGTACCCCAAAGCCTTCATTCCTTGAAGTCCACACGAAAAGCTCTGCATCTCTAATTAATGTGAGCAGGTCTTCTTCGCTTAGTGATCCCATAGGGATTCGATGGACATTTTTGAAGTAGATCCAGTTTGAGACTGCTACTGCATTAATGTCGTATTTGAACTTCAAGTGCTCAGCGAGCATATCGAACATTTCAAGTCCTTTCCTTGGCTTCTTTGGAGGAGCGATGATTTGGTCTCCTCCAATAGTAACGACATATCGACCGAACTTTTCTCTCCACTTGGATTCTATGTTCATCACTTTTTCTGCAGTATAGACATCTATTGGTCTTGGTATGACTGCTGAGACTTTGAAGCCCACATCTCGGTATAGCTTCTCGAAGTATGGTGTTAATGCTACTACACACCAATTCTCGTTTACTTCATCTACGTTGTCTCTTATTTCATCAAGCATTAATGGAGTGTCAGTCCAAAAGATCGGTTTATCTGTTACATGTCTTCTATGCCATTCCCATTTTATGGCTAGGATTGTGTCTCCCACTAAAATGGACCTGTGAGGCTTAGGGATTTGAGCCGTATGTGCATTGACAAGGTAAACGTATTGATAGCCTAAGCGTTTAAAGCCTTCAAATGTTAGTTTTCCGCACTTCCAGAATGAGTATCCAAGTCCGTCTGCTGCTATCGTTATCATTTTAATAGCCCCGCTATGATGTTTGCTATTACTGTTATTGTTGCAACGATGAAGCTTGATATTAGTGATGCCCTCCACATTGACCTTCTATTTGATTCCTTTATGTCTTCCTTTATGTCTTTGATCGACTCGTGAAGCTTTGCTACTTCGACTTTCAGCGACGTAACCTCATCATTGATGTATTTGATCGAGTTCTTCATTTCGAGAAGCTCCTTCTCATGGTATTGAAGCTGCGTTTTTAGTGCAGTTAAATCGTCGTTTGACATGCATATTCACCGCTAGGAGAAGTTGTGCTTAACGATATAAAAAATTAAGAAAAAGAGGTTTGAGCGTTGATGTTTAAGCTGCTATGTTACGCTTTTACTCCTTAAATAATCCAGTTACCAGCTTTATTACCATTGGGAGTATCGCTAGTATGATTATGAATGGCAGTAGTTGTGTTAGCATGTTTACTAAGGCAGAAAGGTCGAATGGGCTGGCCATATCCGTCTCACCGTGATGATGTATTGATTATCCATGTATTTAAAGCTATACATTCCTGATGTAGCCTGTAACCTTTATGTTAATTGAAGTCATAGTTGTAACGGTGCCCCTTAAACTAACAGCCTTCTGTTACTTCGCTTATGGACATGTAAAAACTTAAATACTACATAAACAGTAGTCCTGTAATGTAGGAGGTGAGCCATGTGAGTAAGACAGTTGATATAGGGGCTAGCATGTCGCAGATGATACAGATGCAGCAAGCGGTTATGGAGCAATTCAACCTTGTTATGGCTGCTTTAGGCGTCGAGTTAAAGCTTGAGAAGATCGACATTGAGCCTAAAGACGATCCTAATGCTATCGATTTTATTTGGCGATTAAAGTGCAAAGATCCTGAGATTGCCAAACAAATCAAAGAGAATTTCTTAAAACAGTATGGTGAAGGTTGATGACTGAGGAGCAGCAAATCGAAGTTAAGCGAAAGAAGGTTGATGAGGAGAGCTTTTCAGCAGGACGATTGCTTGGCGTTGTGGCTAGAAGAGATCCTGAGCTGTATGAGCGTTTAAAGATTTATGCTGAGCAGCAGGGTATGAAGCCTACCGACATCGTTTATGATGCTTTGCAATTATATGATGAATTCTTAACGCTTAGTGCTGTCGATGCTAAGGGTCTCGTGGCTGCCTTGAAGCTGCTTGATCATTTGTTTAAGCGTTTGATGCAGATGATGCTGACGTTAAATCAGTATTTTACTAGCGAGTTCTTCACTCAGCAGATCGAGATTATGCATAATTTGAGGCAGCAGCAGGTGCAGCAACAGCAGCAAGCCGAAAAGTCGAAGAGGCAGGAGCTTAAGGAGCAGCTGGTTATGAACATAATGAACATGGTGTTCACGATGTTAAGCAACGTGATGATGAACATGGTTAGAATGCAGAGTGGAGGAGCACAGCAAGTGCAGCTGCCACAAACGCAGCCTGGTGCTGGCCTCAGCATTGGTAAACCAAAAATCGTGAGAGGATCTAAATGAAATACAAGATTATAGCTGAATGCACAGTTAAAACAAGGCTTACAGAAAAAGAGATGCAACAACTAATAGCATTATGCAAAAAACATGGAATTGACAAAGTGAAAAGGGTTTGCGAGGACTTAATGAGGCAGAACAAGAAGGTTACGGTTAAAGAGCTTGAGAGGCTGCTTGAATCTAAGCGTTAACCATATTTTTATTTTTGTTTTTGAATAGCTCCTTACCGCAATAAGGACATTTCTTTTGGAGTTTAAGTAAGGCGTCGTAAGCCTCTTCTAAGTGTAGGTATTCTCTTTCAGTCGAATTTATCTTCAGCCTGAAGAGCCCTCTAGACTTAAGGTAATCTATGACTGCTATTTTCTTTTTACAATTACTGCAAATGAAGATTAGGGGCACTTGTCGTGACCCCTGCTTTTTATTCGGGGTAGCTTAGCTCCTGATTTATTTTAAGGCAGAAATCCCTATATTGGCATTTCCCGCATCTTCTCGTGACTTCTTCGTCGAAGAGTATTTTGTCTTCGATTATCTTCTTGTATTCGGCTAATGCGTCAAGCAGGTATTGCTTCATTTTTTCGTCGAAGCTGAATGATACTGCATGGTCTGCATACCTTATCGTTATGAAGACGTTTTTACCGTAGATTTTTTGGAGCATGTAGGCGTAAGCTGCTGCCTGGTACAGATCACCAAAAAATCTATTTGTGATGTTGTATATGTCAATTGTGAAGTCCAATGTTCTAACCTTATAGCTTTTATATTCTTCAAGTAGTATAACGTCATCTCTTACCTGATATGCATCTGGTTTACCAATTAGAATGAGGTTAGGGATTTCTTCGACTTCGCATTGGAGTAGCTCTTCGCATGTAAAGCCCTTCTTTCTTAACCTGAAGAAGAAGTGTTTTAGCCTTCCTATGAGCATCTTTAATCTCCTTAAGATGGGGATTTTGAGCTGCAGGTAATGATCGAAGAATACTTGTCGCCTGCAGAATATCATCTTCTTTAGGTTTGATGGTGTCACAAACACTCTTTCTGATGGTTCTTTGTTTATGTGGCTCATGGTATCCACATCACCTCGAAGCGTAGAACTCCATTCCAAACTTTTTTGTTAAGAATTGCTTTATCTTCTCTAAGTCTCGCTTTATGTCTTCTATTTCTGATGGTGTCCAATTGAAGTCCTTTATGGTGGTCGAGTTATGTGGTGGATGGTGTCCATGTATGAACCACCTGACTGCTTCATCTATAAGCTCTGATATTGTTAAGCCCCTCTTTTCAGCTTCTTCCTTTAAGAGCCTGTAGGTGCTATCTCTAACGCTTACTTTACGTGGGCTCACGGTATCCACCAGAACATAATTATGGTTACTCATCCGTATAAAATTATGGTTACCCATCAGAAATCCCTATGGTGCATCATAGGGATCTTCACTTATGGTAGCCTACACGTCATAGTGATGGTTACCAAACAGAAATTCTTATGGTGCCTCATAGGGATTTCTGATGGAAAATCCCTATGTCGCTTCATAGGGATTGCTGCTTATAGTAGACTTGATGGTTGACTTCAAGCCTTAGGGATGGTAACGCTTGGAGAATCCCTATGATGCATCATAGGGATCGTCGTTTATGGTATCCAAACCCTCGTAGTGATGGTTACTTATTCGTATGAAGCGATGGTTACCCATTAGAGATCCCTATGAAGCGACATAGGGATCGTGATTTATGGTATCCATTTCGACATCTTGATGGTATCCAAAGCCTCGTGGTGATGGTTACTCTACTCCTATTATATATAAAATATGTATATACCCACAGGAAATGAAGGTTTGAAGCCTATTTTTCCTGTGGAGGCTTAAGAAAACTTAAGATAATTTATGACAAGTTAATGGAAAGAGGGGGGTTTAGGGGTTTAGGTTATTTCCCTTTTTTGTAGAGCTTGCAGAGCTTGGCTATTTCCCTGTAAAACTTGTTGAAGATGGTTCTCGCTTTATCTGCACCTTTAACTGTTGTGCAGTGGTATGTGAAGTCGAAGAAGGCTGCATCTATGTGATCGTGGACTAGACATACATGCCTAAACTTGCATTTTTCGCACGTCCTTCTCTCCGTCTTCTTCGTCATGTTCTCAGCCTCGTTGGCATTGTAATTCGAGCTTTGATACTCTTTGGTATAGGTCTGTGATTTTTTCGCTTGTCTTTCCTAGCTGTTCTATTATCATGTTGATTCGCAGCTTTAGTGACTCGACTTCTTCTTTTAAGTCGTTTATCCTTATGAACCATAGCTTTTCTACTTTTGGTTCTTTTTGTAGATCGTTCATCACGAAGTCTGCAAGCTTTTCTTTTATTAATCTTGAGCATAGGTAAGACATTGAAACGTTGTATCTCTCTGCTGCTGTTGCAAGCAGCTCATATGCTTCTTTGTCTATTCTTACTTTAAATGACACCACTTCTCTTCACCTCTTGGCGTAGTGCCTCCAAGTCCTTTTCAAGTTGATATATCCTCCTCATTGCCTCTGCAAGCTCCTTTTCAATGTCGCTTATCCTTTTTAGTAGGGGTTTTGAGCCTGTAAGGGTTTCAGATAGAAGCTCAGCGTTTACTTGCCTTGCATACTTGAGAATTAGCTTTGATATGAGTTCACTTAAAGTCATGTCTAGCTCTCTTGCTAGTTCACATGCTGTCTCATACGCATTCTTCCACAACCTAACCGCATATCGAGGCATATGTACCCACCACACGTTATTTTAAGACACCAAAAGCTAAATAGTTTTCCCTTTGCCTAGCCAAGAGATTAATGACCACTTTAGTTATGGTTGCGGGTCGGTTTTTCAGTTCGAGATTAGTACCAGTTTAGCCGAAAAAATTACCTGAGTTTTCATGAATCCTTACCAGTTTAGCCGCAAATCGTAATGTAAAGTGATGTAAACTGAAGGTATCATCCCTTTTTAAAGACAGGAGCCTGTAGTGGTCATCACTATAACCACTATCATACCATCGGTCTGAAACTTGAGCAGACTACCCGTATCAGCTCCATTTGCAGGAGTCTCATGCTGAAGTCTGCCAGTACCCTAATCAGCATGTACATCAGGATGAGGGGGTAACTGATGGTGAGGGGGGTGCAATGATACCCCCAACATAAAACCTACATCAGGGGTTCATCAGAGGCGGACTCTAGGAGGCGGGTTTTTATGGTGGGGGGACTGGATGGAGGGATCTTTTAGGCTCCTGTTTTAAAAAAGACCTTCCTCATGTTTTAAGGTGTGATATACCTGCTACATAAAAAGTAAAATGCTAATATAAAAAATATAAGGTAGTAAAAACAAAATAGGGGTTTTTATGTTGGGGGTATATAGCACCATAAGTGTCGAGAGTAGGGGCGTGAGCCTTCAGGTTAAGAAGCCAACATAAAAAATGGTTACTTAGAGTTTTTTATGTTTTCGTGCAATTCTCTTTTTTCTTTTATTGTGGTCTTCGCCTTCCAGTATTTCTCTTAAGAGCATTGAGATGCCTGCAGCAATTAATGCTCCTAAGCCGAGGAGAGATGCTGGGTCTTTAATCATCATTGCAAGCTTTACTTCTTCAGTACCGCATTTTGGGCACGCCGAAGACTTTATAGCTACGATATTTGTCTTCAATTTGC
>Ga0190313_1001096_pt1 | contig 14807 bp, 15 predicted proteins | sample 4870071011_MG_FD_169989 | JGI IMG/M metagenome (GOLD analysis project Ga0190313, IMG submission 169989) | Hydrothermal vent sediment bacterial communities from Southern Trench, Guaymas Basin, Mexico - 4870-07-10-11_MG | ecosystem: Environmental > Aquatic > Marine > Hydrothermal vents > Sediment ...
GCTTTATTGATTGCTTTGCAAAAAAGTTTTTGTAGTTTATAACCATTTATTTTTGTTGATATAAAAAAAAACAATTTGGCAACATTCTTAAAATACACTCTTTTTTAATTTTTAAAAATTTATAAACATATTAGGCAGATCCATAGTTATCAACAATAATTAAACAATTGTGTTTTCTCCTAAAATCTAATAAAAGCTAATAAATTCTTTGATTTTTAAAAACAGAAGTTATATTTATCAAAAAGGACAGGGTAATTGTCAGGATAATATAATTAAACATCTAATAATAATGTAAATAAAATTTTAACAATTTTTTCGAAAATATTTTTTAAATACAAAAAAAATATAATTCTATTCATCCAATACGCTTAAATATTAATGCTTATCATATCAGTAAGATATGGCTTATGCTATGTGCTGCAGACTTTTAATTTTTTCCGGTTTAAAGCATGGTTCTACTTGATTTTTTTATATATATTTTAAATTTGTTAAGGTAAAAGAATATTTTATTAACATATTTCTAATATTTTTATAACATAACCATGGGCAAAATTTTTGTTTTAGAACCATTAGACACGATAACGTCCAATTAACTTCTTTTAAAAATAAACAGTTATGCTAAAAAAAATATATATACTTATCATCTTTTTTTTAATGTTTACAGGCTGCAATACAAAAAAAGAATTTTTCATAAAAGGTAAAACAATGGGGACAACCTTTCATATTACGGTTGTTGACTTAAATAAAAAAAGAATATCATCTTTGGAAAAAAAGATTTACAGCCGCCTTGAAGATATTAATATGAGTATGTCTACTTATATTAAAGGAAGTGAAATAAGCAGGTTTAATCAATTAAAGGCAACAGATGAAAAATTTTACATTTCAAAGGATCTTTTAAATGTCATGCTTGTTGCCCATGAACTTTATAAAATCACCCATGGCGCATGGGACGCAACCATGGAGGATTTAATAAACCTGTGGGGATTTGGGAACCAGGGCGTTAAAAATAAAATTCCGCCAAAAGAAGATATAAACAGGCTTTTAAAATGCAAGGGTTTTAAAAATATAATTATTTCAAAAAAAGGATATTTACAAAAAAAGAAGGCATGTATATCCATAGACCTTGCTTCAATTGCCAAGGGATACGCCGTTGATGAACTGGCAAAGCTTATAATATCAAATAAAATCAATGATTTTCTTGTGGAAATCGGCGGCGAGATATATGCTTCGGGCTGTACAAAAAATAAAACTCCATGGAAGATCGGAATTAACATGCCTGAAAAATTTTCAGGGATTAACCAGATTTATAAAATTGTTAAAATAAAAAATAAAGCTCTTGCAACCAGTGGCAACTATAGAATTTTTTTTGAGGATAAAGGAAAAAGCTTTTCCCATATAATTGATCCTGAAACAGGCATGCCTGTTTTAAATTCAATAGCAAGCGTTTCAATTATGGCTAAAAAATGTATTCTTGCCGACGGTCTGGCAACCTCTATTATGGTTATGGGCCGTGAACGCGGAATTAAACTTGTAAACAGGCTTGAGGGGGTTGAATGCCTTATTGTTGTAAAAAATAATAATGGAGCGCTTATAAATTATTTTTCAAAGGGATTTAAAGTTGAAAGATAGATTGCTTTAATAAACTTAAAGGGGAATATATTGAACAAAAATGCTATAACATCCGACACTTCATTACGATCAGATTCCATTAACTACCAGTGGGTAATCTTCAGCATCTTAACAATGTCCCATCTGCTTATGGCAATGTGTTTTTTCTCATGGGGACCGCTGGGTTCAATTTTAAAAAACGAGTTTCAGCTCAATAACAGCCAGTATGGCATGGTTATATCTTCCATGTATCTGGCAATTGCCCTTATTTCATTTCCTTCGGGTATTCTTGTCGATAAATTTGGGGCAAAGCGTATGCTCATCGCAGCCACCATGCTAATGGGATCCGGCTTTGCAATTTTTTCAATAATACCAAGTTATTATCTGTTATTTCTTGCAGCGCTACTGGCGGGCAGTGGTTATGGGATGATAAACCAGATCAGCACAAAAGGTCTGATTTACTGGTTTGAGGTGCAAAAAAGAGGCACGGTTATGGGCATCAAGCAGACAGGTGTGACCGTTGGCGGCAGTCTTACAGGAATTTACATACCGTTTTTAAGTATTTATATGGGTTGGAATATAGCAGTATTATTGCTCAGTCTAAGCATTATCGCCATGGCAATAATCACCCTGTTTTTTTATAAAGAACAACCTGATATACATGAAGAATCTGCAAAGACAAAAGTCGAAGACGGTTCATCAAAATTTAATTTAAAAGAGCTGCTGCTTAATCCAAAGGTGTTAATTGTAATCTTTTTGCTCACCTTTCTTGCCATTGCCCAGGGTTCATTCACCTCTTTTCTTGTCTTGTACGGAGAAGAATCTCTTAAGTTGAGCAAAATTTTTGCAGGTAGCCTTCTCACATTTGCAATGGTGGGGGCGACATTTTCAAGAATATTTTTTGGGATAATGAGTGATCGTTTCTTTAATGGCAACAGGGTAATCCCACTTACCTTAATTATTTTTATTTCAGCTTTAAGCACTTTTTCAATGCTTTTTTTAAATGATACCACCCCGGCATGGGCAATAAGAGCTGTTGCGTTTTTTCTTGGAGCCGGCATACTCGGCTGGAACTCCCTTGCAATAATATATCTTGCGGAGATGACAAGCAGCGCCATGGCCGGGTCAATAATCGGTTTCTTTCTCGCTGTTGTCTGCGGAGCTCTCGTTGTAGGTCCTCCTGCCTTTGGTTATATTGCAGATTTAGCGGGCTATAATACAGCATGGCTTATTGTTGGCTCAATGCTTACAGCATCTTTTACAGGTTTTGTGATCATAGCAGTTAAAGAAAAAATGCAGGGCGTTTAATAAACAGGAAATAAAAAAAATATGAAACCAATAGTAGCAATAGTAGGCAGACCGAATGTAGGAAAATCCACATTTTTTAACCGCGTGATCGGCGCCAGGGATGCCATCGTGCAAAATTTTCCGGGAGTTACCCGAGATCGTCATTTTGGAGATGCCAAATGGGACGATGTAGAATTTACCATTGTGGATACAGGGGGGTTTTTGTGCGATGATGAAGATGATTTTGCAGAGCAGATACGTTTTCAGATTTTTCAGGCCATTTGCGATGCTGACAGCATCATTTTAATGCTCGATGGAAAAGAAGGGATCTCTCCATTTGATCATGATCTTATTGAAATTCTTCGGAAAGAGACAAAACCTGTTTTTTATGCTGTTAATAAAATTGACAGTCCTCAACAAGAAAAAAATCTTTTTGAATTTTACACACTTGGAATTGAAAAATTCTATCCGGTTTCTGCAGAGCATCGTTACGGCATAAACAGTTTTCTTACGGATCTTGTGAAAAATCTGCCGATATCTCCTCCCAAAGAGTTTGAACAGATAATTAAACTCGCTGTAGTCGGCAGACCCAACGTTGGCAAATCATCACTTATAAACCGCATTCTTGGTGAAAAGCGTTTGGTTGTTAGTGATATACCGGGAACTACAAGGGATTCCATCGATTCTCTTTGTGAAGTTAAAGACAAAAAATATCTTCTCATTGATACAGCCGGAATAAGACGAAAAGGCAGGGTAAAAAAAGGGGTTGAAAAATTTTCAGTAATAAAAACTTTAAGAAGCCTTGACCGGTGTGATGTGGCGCTTATTATTATCGATGCCTTTGAAGGCATAAAGGAGCAGGATATAAATATTGCAGGCTATGCTTATGAACGTGGCTGTGGTTGTGTACTGCTTTTAAATAAATGGGATATTGTTGAAAAAGACAGCAAAACAGCAAAGAGATATCTTGAAACATTAAGGATGGAGTCCAAATTTTTAAACTTTGCCCCTGCCCTTACCATTTCAGCCCTCACAGGTCTTAGAACCAAAAAGATTTTTTCTGAGGTCCAGGAGGTGTACAGACAGTACAGCATGCGTATAAGCACAGGCAAATTAAATAAAATCATAGGGCTTGCAATAGAAAAAAATGAGCCTTCCATGTTTAAGGGAAAACGTCTTAAATTTTATTACGCCACCCAGATTTCAACAAAACCGCCAACCATTATATGCTTTGTCAATTATCCTGAAGCCGTACATTTTTCCTATAAAAGGTTTCTGATTAACAGGATGCGGGAAGAGGCAGGGTTCGTCAACACTCCTGTCAATCTGATTTTTCGAAAGCGCACCGGACAGATCGACTTTAGCAAGAAAAAAGAGTATAAAAAAGACCGAAAAGCCAAAGGGAAAAAAAGCCCAAAAGCAAAAGAGAAAAAAGGCCAAAAAACAAAAGAAAAAAAAGGCCGAGAAAAAAAAGGCCATAAAAAAAAAGGATAGCTATTGGATCTTTTTGAATTCAACGCAAAACAATCCATTGATGCATCAAAACCCCTTGCTGAAAAAATGCGTCCTGAAAGTTTCGAAGAATTTATGGGGCAAAGGCATGCCGCAGGGAAAAATTCCATGGTGTATCATGCCATAAAACAGGACAAAATTTTTTCAATGATACTCTGGGGGCCTCCGGGATGCGGCAAAACCACCCTGGCAAGGCTCATTGCCAGGGAAACGGATTCTTATTTTGTTCAGTTTTCTGCAGTTCTTTCAGGAATCAAACAGATAAGGCAGGTTATTGAGGAGGCAAAAAACCAACAGAACCTTTATGGAAAAAAAACCATACTCTTTGTTGATGAAATTCACAGGTTCAACAAAGCTCAGCAGGATGCATTCCTTCAGCATGTGGAAAGCGGGCTTTTGACCCTTGTGGGCGCCACCACGCAGAACCCTTCTTTTGAGGTTATTCCTGCATTAATATCAAGATGCCGGGTTATTACATTAACCTCCCTTTCATCGGAAGATATGGCGGATATCTTAAACAGAGCTTTGAAGAACAAAACAAGAGGTCTGGGCAATTTGAATGTAAAATTAACAAAAGATGCCATTGATCATATTATTCAAATTTCCCGGGGAGACGCACGCTCTGCCTTAAACAGCCTGGAAATAGTGGCATCCATATTTATTTTAAAAAATGAAAATTCAGATGGCAAACCGGTCTCCATTAATGTAAAGGATCTGGAAACAGCTTTGCAGAAAAAGGCTTTGCTATATGACAAGTCAGGGGAGGAACATTATAACCTTATATCGGCATTTCACAAAAGCATGCGGGGAAGTGACCCCGACGCAGCCATTTACTGGCTTGTGCGCATGCTTGATGCCGGAGAAGACCCCAATTATATTGCACGAAGGATGGTGAGATTTGCTTCAGAGGACATTGGTAATGCCGAACCTGCTGCCCTTGAAGTTGCATTAAATGCAGTTAAAGCTTTCAGGTTCCTTGGACATCCCGAGGGGGACCTTGCCCTTGTGCAGGCGGCGGCATATCTTGCGACAGCTCCTAAAAGCAACAGCCTTTATTCGGCGTTAAAAAGTGTAAGAAAAGATGTTGATCAATCAGGTCCATTGCCTGTACCGTATAATATACGTAATGCCCCGACAAACCTTATGAAAAATCTGGGTTATGGAAAAAATTACAAGTATGCCCATGATTATAAGGATGCCTATGCTGCTCAGGATTATCTGCCTGACAGACTTAAAAAAAGAATTTACTATAACCCCACGGAAAGGGGATATGAAAAAACAATAAAAGGCAGACTCGACAGATGGAGGGCTCTGAAAGAAAAAATACGAAAATTGAGGTAATGCGGTTTGCAGTTTACGGTTGCCGGTTTAATTTTTTTATCAATTTATTTTGGGATAAGGAGGTGTTTTATGAAATCTTTGGTTGTTTATTCAAGTCAGACAGGTAATACCAAAAAATTAGCTGAAGCTGTGTATGATGCCCTGCCGGATGAAAAGGAAATTTTTCCGATTACCCAGGCAAAAGATCCTGCAGAATATGATTTTGTTGCAGTGGGCTTCTGGTTTATGGGGGGGAAACCTGATCCGAACACATTGCAGTACCTGCCAAAAATAGGTGCCAAAAAACTGTTTTTATTTGGCACCCATGGAGTGCCCAAAGACTCGCCTGAAGCGGCAAACGGAATGAATGTTGCCAAACAGCTCGCTTCCACGGCCGAGGTGGTTGGAAGTTTCAACTGTTCGGGTGAGCTTAGCCCAAAACTGCTTGAGATGGCTGCAAAAGAGACAAACCTGCCGCCCTGGCTTAAGGATACGTCAATATCCAGGGGGCACCCTGATGAAAATGACATTAACGAGATTAAAGAGCTTGTAGCAAAGGCTGCTGAGAACTTTTAAAATTGGCTCTGTTTGTTAAAGTTTTCTGGTTTTGACCCTGTTCCTGCGTTTTCTTTTTGAAGGTCTTTTGCTGGGTCCCTTTTTTTTTGTGGTTGGGACCCAGCCCTGATTTTCTTCAGTCTCCATATCGTCAAAATCAAAAAAAGAGGCCATTTCCATCTTGCTTTCAAATTCCCTGGAGCCGATTGTAGCTGCTCCATGTGATTCGGAAAAATTGATAATGTCACGGTCTGAACTTACAACAAGCGCTTTTTCTCTTTGGGAGCCAGCCATTTTTTTTATCAAATCATCCGCAAGCTCTCCTTTTCGTGAAAATTTTATTTCAATACCTTTTACTCTATCCCTGTGTTGTAAAAAAAAAGGAGCATCGGTTCCATCAAAGACAACTGTTATTTTATGTTTTTTAAGCTTTTTATACTCTGCCAGGATTTCAACAAGTGCGTCTCTTCCCATTTGTATATCCTGCATATCAAGGGTTCTTAAGCTGTCCGACTGTCTGATCAGATTATAACCGTCTATTATTATATGAACTGCCATTATAAATTAAAACTCATATCTGTTGAAAATTTTAAAAAGCAAAAATATTACATATTAAAGGTAATAGGGCAATGTAAAAACTGGCAGTATTTAAAACCACCCTGGAATATTTTTTTATTCTTGTTAGGTTTCCTTTTTTATGTTTTTATATCTGCTTATAAAATTTAAGAAAAAGTGCAGATTAAAAATGAATAAAAAATGGGAAATACTTGCGCCTGACAAAATATTGGTTAAAAATATATGCAGACAGGTTAAATGTTCTCCAGTAACTGCTTCAATTCTCGTTAACCGCAGCATAGTAACACCCGAACAAGCTCATAATTTTTTAAATCCATCCTTATCTAATATTCGTTCGCCTTTTTCCATAAAAGATATGGATATAGCCACAAGACGGATTTATGATGCAATAACCGGTAATGAAAAAATACTGATTTTTGGTGATTTTGATGTTGATGGAGTAACAGCCACAGTTATCCTTTTGGAATTTTTGCGATACTGCGGTGCAGACGCATCTTATTATATCCCCCACAGGACTAAAGAAGGCTATGGATTCCAGAAAGAACATATTGAAAAAATTGCATCTCCTGCAGGGATAGATCTTATTATTACTGTTGATTGTGGTTCCGATAGTATAAATGCGATTAAAGCAGCCGGTTATGCAGGGATCGATGTTATAATAACAGATCATCATAATATAAAAGAAAGACCCGAACATGCAGTTGCCGTAATTAATCCCAAACAGAACGGCTGTGAATCAGGATTTAATAATCTTGCGGGTGTGGGTGTGGCTTTTTATCTATTGATTTCTCTTAGAAAGCATTTGCGTGACAATGGTTTTTGGCAAAACATGCCTGAGCCGGATCTTAAAAATTTATGCGATCTTGTTGCCCTTGGAACGGTTGCCGATATTGTTCCCCTGGTTGATGAGAACAGGATACTGACAAAAACCGGAATAGATATTATTAATTCACAGGCCGTATCATCGGACAGTCCATTCAGCAGGCCCGGAATAAAGGCTTTGGTTGACGCAAGCAAAATTAACGAGAATTCTGTTGATTCAGGTGATATATCATTCAAGCTTGCTCCGAGAATAAATGCTGTGGGAAGAATCGGCCATGCAAATACAGCCGTGGAGCTTCTGACAACAAAAAATTTGCAGTCAGCAAAAGATTTAAGCATGGCTCTTGAAAATGCAAATACCCAAAGACAAAATATTGAAAAAATCCTGTCTGATAAAATTTTGCAGCATATTGAAATAAACCCGCATCTTTTAAAAAGTAATTCCCTTGTACTTGCAGGACAAAACTGGCACGAAGGAGTTTTGGGCATAGTCGCTTCAAGGCTTGTTAAAAAATTTTATGTGCCGGTGGTGCTTATAAGCATCAATGGATCTTCAGGAAAAGGTTCGGCAAGAAGTATAGCAGGTTTTAATATTTATAAAGGCTTTGATGAATGTTCTGAACACCTGGAAAGCTTTGGAGGACATACAATGGCGGCAGGCTTGATTGTCAGGCCTGAAAAAATCACAATTTTTAAAAAAAAATTTGAAAAAACAGTGTCTGAAATGACAAGACCGGATGATTTTGTACCCACTATTAATATAGATCGTGAACTAAAATTTGATGAGATATCGTCAAATTTCATAGATGCTCTTGAATGTTTAAAACCTTTTGGCCAGGGCAACCCCGAGCCCCTCTTTATGGCAAAAAACGTAAAAGTTTTATTTTCAAAAATTGTCGGCGAAAAACACAGAAAAATGCTTTTGCAGCAGCCCTGGGGCAAAACAGACAATAAGATTAATGCTATCTATTTTAATATAGACCCTGATGCCCCATTAAGCGATTATTATGAAAGAATAGCATTCACCCTGCAATGGAACCACTGGAAAGGAAGTAAAACAGCCCAGATTATTATTAAAGCATCGTAATTAGGGTGCCTCTATCCGGTTTTCCTTTGTTTGCAATAAAAAAGCTAAATTTTCCTTGCAATCATTTTTTGTTGCAACTACTATGGCTAAAAATATTTTTAGTATTTGTTGCTTTTTATTTTAATAAAAAAGAGACCTTTGAAAAGATCTCAAAAAAGGGAAGTCCAATGGGCAAGGTGTTTAGACCCAGCAATCGTGAAGCTGGTATAATTTCAAAAATTGAATCGGCAAAGGAACATGCCCGAAGGAAAGCCTTAAAAAGGGTAAAAGATAATATTGACGTCTTATGCAATGCCATTGCTTCAAAACTTATTGAGAATAATCTTGTTGAAACCACAAATCAGAACGCCATAGAGGAACAGATTAAATTATGTCTTGAAAAGCTGAGTCATGCAGATGATTTTGACATAGATTATCAAATAGCTCCATATAGAAAGCTTGTTCCCCAACCGCATATTGTAAGCATATATGTTACCTCCTTTGTTCTTGAACAGCTAATTAATAATAAATATGTAGTAGATATATTCGGGTCGGATGAAGAGATATATCTTACAATAGATAAGCAGGTTCAAAAAACCCTGTTGGAATAATGAGACCAATCCTTCATCCCAGACTGATTAACGGACCTTTTGATGATCCAGGTCTGTTTGTTCCGTTTTTTTTTGAAAAACGGGCAGTTATTTTTGATTTAGGCGATATATCCGCACTCTCACCAAAAGACATCCTGAAAATAAGCCATATTTTTATCTCCCATACGCATATTGATCACTTCATAGGATTTGACAGAATTCTTCGTCTTGTCCTGGGTCGGGAAAAGGAACTTTATATATATGGTCCCAAGGGTATTTGTAAAAATGTTGAGGGGAAAATGGCAGGCTATTCCTGGAACCTCGTGGATAATTTTAATAAACGATTTATTTTGAATGTAGCCGAGGTACATGAAGAAACAGTTATTATTAGGCAGTATAAATGTGAAAATAGATTCATACCTGATAAAGAGCCGTTAATTTTTCCCTTTAAAGGCGTTTTGCTTGATGAACCGGGAATGTCCGTTTCCGCGGAGGTTCTCGACCACTCCATACCCTGTCTTGGATTTGCCATAAAAGAGAAGTTTCATGTTAATATAATAAAAGAGAAACTTGTCGAATTAGGGCTTGAAACCGGTCCATGGTTAAGGGAATTCAAAGAAACTTTATATGCCGATATCAACTCAAACAGAGAGTTTAAGGTTCCCATGGGAGGGGATGATAAAAAAGTAAAAAAATTTCTGGTCGGAGACCTTGCCAAAAAAATTGCGCTTATAACACCTGGCCAAAAAATCACTTATATTACTGACGTTATATACAGCAGGTTTAATATTAACAAAATTGTTGAGCTTGCAAAAGGCTCTGACCATCTTTTTATCGAAGCTGCATTTCTTGATCAAGATAAATTACTGGCAAATGAAAAATATCATCTTACTGCAAAACAGGCTGGAATAATTGCCGGTAGGGCAAGAGTAAAGAGATTTACAATATTCCATTTTTCGCCAAGATATACAGGTCTGGAGCATCTGTTACATGAAGAAGCTGAAAGATCGTTCAATGAGTTTTGTAGAAAAAACTCGGGTTAAGCGATTAAAATTGCAGACAGCTGTTTTAAGATAAAGTTAACCGTATAATTATAATGCAAATAACAGGACAAATAGGCAGAAAAACCCTAAAATCCGTCAACCACATATCAAATCTTTGTGCTTTGACATATAAACTGCTCAGGCTGCTTGTGCAAAAACATGAAACAGGCAGGGCATTAATGAAAAGGGTTGTAATCGAGCAGATCTATTTTACTGCTGTGGAAGCTCTTTTGATTATTATACCGATAGCCCTTATTGTGGGCAGTATGCTTATTATACAGTTTGCAAAACTTTCAGGCCAGTATGACCTTGGTAAAACAATGGTGCTTATTATTATAAGAGAATTAGGGCCGATGATTACAGCGCTTATTGTTATTCTAAGATCAGCAACTTCAGTAGTAATAGAAATTGGATACATGAATGTTTTCAATGAAATAGATGCCATAGAAATGGCAGGAGTCGATCCTTTGAGGTATGTATGTCTGCCAAGGTTGATAGGTATTACATCTGCTGTTTTTTGTCTTTTTATTGTTTTTGATCTTGTTGCCATAATCGGCGGATATGCAGTAATATGGACGACAACATATATTCCTGTGGGGAATTTTTTGGCGCAGATTGGAAAAGCCTTAACATTGGATGATATAATATTAAGTGTTATTAAAGCGTTGTGCTTTGGAATTACTATTACAGTAACATGTATATACCATGGTTTCAGCGTAAAAAAACAGATTACAAACATACCTGTGGAAACCTCCAGGGCGGCGATAGAGTGTTTTTTCTATTGCCTGTTAATTAACCTTGTAATATCAGTTCTTTTTTATATATGAACTTAATTGAACTTTCCGATTATACGGTTGTCCCGGAAGGCAGCGGAAACGGCATTAAAGAATGTAACTTTTCAATTTCACGGGGTGAAGTCTGTTGCATATCAACAGACAATCCTGATGATGCCAGGCTATTTCTCAAAGCGCTGGCCACACTAGTTCATCCTTTACAAGGGATTTATCGTTATAATAATAAACAGATTGATTTTTCAGACAAATATAACCTCCTTGCATACAAAAAGAAAATAGGTTATGTGGGAAATGATTCTGCAATGGTAAGCAACAGGACAGTAAGGGAAAACCTGTTGCTTATGAGGAATTATTTTGAGGATTCCATGTCCATTGAACTTGATGAAAATGCAATGCAATTATGCGAAGCCTTTAATATTCTTGGCAGGCTTGATTCACGTCCTGGCATGTTGGATCATCTTGAACTCAAAGTTGCTATTACAATTCGCGAGCTGACCAAATCACCTGATATCCTTATAATGGAACATCCCGAAGAGCTCATGGTTAAAGGGCATTCTGCTTTTTTAGACTATATTAAAAAAAAATTTTCGGCGGGGTTACCGGCAGTTTTTATTTCCAATGACCGGAATATTAAAGAAAATATTTCCAATAAAAAAATTCTTATAAAAAATGGTAGGTTATCAACGGAAGAGTAGCTGTTTTTTAAAAATTTTTTAATACCATGGATCTTGAATTTAACAGAAAAGAAAAAGTTGTAGGTATATTTATTATAGCTGTGGCGGTTCTCCTCTTTAGCACTATAATTATAATCGGCAGGGGTAAGGACTGGTTTAAAAAATATAATATATACTATACGACATTTGCTGAAAGCTACAACCTCCAGCCAAATGCATCCGTCAAGCTGCATAATGCTGAAATAGGCAAGGTTAAAAAAATCACGCTTGTGGAAGACAAGGTGAAGGTTAAGCTGGCTGTGTTAACTGAATATGCTTACAGAATCAGAAAAGGGACAAAGACAATCGTTACCAGCCCCACCTTCATAGGGTCAGAATATGTTTCCATAATCCCTGGAAATTCCAGGCTTCCCATGATTGAAAAGGAAGGTGAAATACCATCTGAAGAAAAAAAATCCCTTTCAGATTTTTTAGATGAGCTTGAAATTAAAAAGATAGGAGCTGAGATTGTTAATGCCGTACAGGTTCTGACTGAAACAGTTCAAATTTTAAGAGACCCTGATGGTCCCTTATTCACTGCTCTTAAAAGTCTTAATAATTTACTTGTCAGTGCCGAGAGTATTACAGAAGACTTACAGGCCGGTAAAGGAACAATAGGAGATATATTAAAATCAACAGAACTGCTGGACAAAATCATGGATAGTATTGATAAAACAGGAGTTATTATTGATGATATTGCCATGGCTTCAGCCAAAGCACCGGAAACAGTTGATATGGCTATGGAAAGCCTTGCAATAACACATAATATCGGAAATAGTCTGTTTGAAAGTACCAAAAAATTTAAAGGTGCTCTTAATGATGTTGAAGAGAGCCTTGCAGCCCTCAAAGCCATGTTGAAAAATTTTGAAGAGGGCAGCAGGAATGTGCCGGATATTACCAGGAGTACAAAAAATGGAATACATAAAATCATTGAAGGGGTTGATGATATAAACAGGGTTGTAAAGTCTATGCAAAAAAGCATACTGATTCGTTCAAATCTGCCTGAAGAGCCTGAGGGAAAAAATATGGATGCAGGATTGAGAAATTAATTTTTTAAAAAATGTTACTTGCCAATTTAACAAAAAAATATTTTTTTATCTTTTCAGTTGCAGCATTTTTTCTGATTATGCCCGGCTGCATGATAGCGAACAAAACCAGCAATTTTTTTTATAATAAAATTAAAAAAGATGGTGTAAGCAGCACTGTAATATTAAATCTTTCAGGCAGACATGGGATTTTATTAAAAAAGAATATCATAAGAGAACTTGAGCCGAACAAACGTATTATAATAGTTGATATAGCCCAAAATAAAAAGAAGGCGGATTTTATAGTTTGCGGAAGTGTACAGGTTCGGATAAAGGATAAGCCATGCACCGGTCGGATGAGAGTAGAAAAAAGTACTGGCCAGTATAAAAAAACAAGGAATGCATCCGGTGTCTGGCAAGACAGGGAAATCAAGCGCATTGAGATTATACAGGTCCAAAATATAAACAGAAGTGCATCCTTTACATTTGATTTTTATATTTATGATATAGAAAAAGACAAGATTATTGCAGGGCAAAAAATTATTGAAAAGTACAACAAAAAATTTGGTAATAATAGCAGGAGCGGCGTTAAAAATACCAGTCTGCCCCAGCGAACTCTAACAATCAACAGCATGGCTGAAAATGTTGCTGTAAAGTTTGCCAAAATATTGAAAGAAATAATTTATTAAAGAATATTAGGAGGTTATGCTATGGATTGGGGGATGGAAAATCGTTTATCAAGGCTTATTAAATCTGATGGACACTGCATATTTTTGCCAATAGATCATGGTTATTTTCAGGGTCCTACGTCAAAACTGGAAAAACCAGGTGATACTATTCGACCTCTGGTTCCATTTGCAGACGGTCTGTTTGTTACGCGCGGGGTCCTTCGGTCCTGTGTTGATCCGGCAAATAGCCCTCCAGTTATATTGAGGGTATCGGGGGGCTCCAGTATAATCGGAAAAGATCTTGCCCATGAAGCATTAACTACATCAATCCAGGAGGCCATAAGACTGAATGTGGCTGCTGTTGGAATGTCTATCTTTGTAGGCAGTGATTACGAGTATGATTCCCTGGTAAATCTTGGCAAGCTTGTAAATGAATGTGAAAACTACGGAATACCTGTTATGGCTGTAACCGCAGTTGGAAAAGAACTGGAAAAAAGAGACGCAAGGTATCTTGGGCTGTGCTGCAGAATCGCTGCTGAATTCGGGGCAAAGGTCGTAAAGACTTACTGGTGTAAAGATTTTGAAAAAGTGGTTAATGGATGTCCTGTTCCGGTAGTAATGGCAGGCGGTCCAAAGTGTGAAACCGAACTGGAAGTGTTTGAGTTCGTCCATGACGGCATGCAAAGAGGAGCAATAGGATTAAACCTGGGCAGAAATGTCTGGCAGCATGAGTATCCTCTTCCAATGATCAAGGCTCTTCGGGCAATTATACACGAAAAGGCTTCGATTGAGGATGCAAGAGAGATATTTGAACAAACAAAAAAAGAGTTATAATAGATAGAGTTTATTATGAAAAATTTTTATAATGACCAGGAAGCTGCCGCTTTTATTCAAAAATATCCTGACTTGCCTGAAGAGTTGTCCCTGAGGATATATACATCACGTCTTACAGGTAAAGACCGGAATCTTGTTTTACACGGCGGGGGGAATACCTCTGTAAAATTAAAACATAAAGATATTTTTGGTAAAGAAAATAATGTGCTTTATGTTAAGGGAAGCGGCTCAGACCTTTTGACCATAGAGCCGGAAGAGTTTGTCGGCCTTAATATTGATCCTTTAAAAGAGCTTGTTAAATTCAACGAACTTTCTGATAAGGATATGGAAAACCAGCTTCAGCGCAGCAGGATAGACTGCCGCGGCCCGGCTCCTTCTGTTGAAGCGCTTGTTC
>Ga0190313_1001097_pt1 | contig 14800 bp, 15 predicted proteins | sample 4870071011_MG_FD_169989 | JGI IMG/M metagenome (GOLD analysis project Ga0190313, IMG submission 169989) | Hydrothermal vent sediment bacterial communities from Southern Trench, Guaymas Basin, Mexico - 4870-07-10-11_MG | ecosystem: Environmental > Aquatic > Marine > Hydrothermal vents > Sediment ...
AGCGTATGAGATTAGAAAATTCACTATTTCACGGTAAACAGAAAAGAGGTCATCTAATCCTTTGGGAGTTTCCTTAAGCTTGAATTTTGCCGTGAGTTTAATCGTCTCTGAGGGCATTCTTTACCGCCTCTACAAGACGCTTTTTCTTATGAGAACGAGCTCCGTAAAGCTTTCCAGCAAATGAAGTTACGATGGCTAACAAGTCTTCTACAAGTTCCTTTTCTGGAGTTTTCTCATCGTCGAAGATTACTTCAATTTCAACGCCGTGGGAGTTGAAGTATTGTTCGAGGTATTTGAAGCCGAAGCGGGTGAGCCTGTCCCTGTAAGTTATGACGACTTTCCCAACTTCTCCACCCTCAACCAATTTAAAGAGTTGTTTTAATCCCCTTCTATTCTCATTCAAGCCTGATGAAATGTCGGTAAGAATTTTCACAACTTGATAACCCTTGGAGGAGCAGTAGTTTTTGAGGTATTCTACTTGCCTCTCTAAGTCCTCTTTCTGGTCTCGGCTTGAAACTCTGGCATAAATAACGACTTTATCAAGAGTTTTGCCTCTAAGTAGTCTTTTGATTTCACTTTCGGGGATACGGTATTCTCTTCCAACACGATACGCTTTAATCTCACCAGATTTAATCTTTCTAATTAGTGTTGGCTTGCTGATACCCAAGAGTTGTGAAGCCTTACCTGTTCGATAGAGCCTCATACAACACTCCTCCAAAACAAATTATGAAACGAAAATATTTAAACTTTACGCTTTTAACTATTTATGAGACAGCCCAAAGTCATGTGTTATAAAGAGATATGTAGCTTCTGCAATTTTTTGCATTATTTAGTAATATATCAGCAACACTTTAAGAAACAAAGAATATATAAGCATTATCTTTAAAGTTTAAATAAACAGAGAAGTGTAAAAATTGACATACTGGCTGATTTTTTATAAAAACAGTCTGAGTAACTTCTGATTATGCATAAAAATCATTATTATATTTTCTTTGTATTAACAATTATCACAGCCCCAATTCTCATAATTTTTCACTATAAAATTTAAACCTCTGGAAATAGTTTATACTTATAAAAAAATGGAAAATTTCACAAATCAAGCCTAAGCAATGTCTCTGAGTTGTTCTCAACGATTTTCATCCATTTTTTGACATCAACATCTTTAATCGGGGGCATTACAGTAGGTTTTGGAGGCTCTTCATTTTCTCCGATTATGCTGTGCATTCTCAGGTCTTCAAGTATCTTTCTCTTAAGAGTGTCTGAGGCCAAAGTGGAGTGATATATTGTTGCGAGAGACATCAAAATCATTTCTTTCACATGCTTTTGTCCCTTATCCTCATGGAAGTGCGGGTTAAGGGTTTCGATTTGGAATATCTCAATTCCCTGGTCAAAGATATTCTGATACTCCTCAACACTTTCCCATCTTCCAAATCTTTCGAGGAGATAGACTATCTCATACGGCTCTATTGAGTAGCCAGTTGAAAATGGCATTATCTCAGCCAGTTTCATCGTTATTGCATGTTCCCCAGCATTGCCAGTGACCATTATCGTAGTTTCAAAGGCAGTTTGTTCGCTTATGAGTTGATTGAGATAGCGGTTTGTAATTTCGCTTACCCTCCCCCATTTTTTGAAGTACAAGCTACCCTTTGTAACTTTGGGCTTATGTCTCCAGTGAAGGCGGACCATTGTATATTCACTCTCACTCATGAGAAATCCAGCAGCATAGTCTTTCACATATTCATTAACCGCTCCAGGAATGTAATTATCAGCATCAACAAATCCTACATATTTTGCACCAATCGCTTTTGCAAGCAAAATTCCAATGACCATTCCCTCACCTTTGCCACTCCTAACATTCCCATTTTCATCGAGTATTGCAGTATAGCCAACTTTTTCAAATGCCTTAGCTATTCCGGTATCTTTTTGATGAACCATGATAATTTTTGAATGGGTTAGATTATAGAAGTGTTTAACTAAATCTACCTCTTGCCTATATCGGTTGGGACCTTCTCTTTTGCTGTTCGAGACTATGATTATAGGACACTTGTGAGGTATTGCCTTCAAAACACCATCAATCAAATGTAACTTTTCATTTTTCATTGGAACAACAACCGCCATTTCTCCCAGTGTGCGATAAATGTCTTCCCTCGGAATGTTCATGACAGTAAACATCGGCACTTCCTCTGTCTCAGTGTCCATTTTGAGGAGCTTTTGCAATTCATAAATCTTAACAGCTCCGAATATTTCCTTATAAACAGGAGCTTCTAAAAGCATATTATCACCTCCAGACGATTAGAATGAAGTTTAAACCTTTGAAAATCACTAAAGGGTATCAAAGCCTTAAATGAAACTCCACAAGTTATTAGTAAATTTGTGTATATAAAATTTACCAAAGAAAGAAAAGTGTCAATATCTCATAGCAAATTCACTGACAAAAGCTGAGCTTGAGATGGTATCTCCGATTCCAACGGTACTCTTTGGTGATGCGACTATTTTCGTTGGTATAAATGCTAACTGCCTGTCAGTCATGTCGATTATCCCATTTTCAACTCCGCTGAATTCCTTCTCAAGTTCTTCTTCAATGAAGAAAGCCCTTTCATTTGTGGGTACACTTAAAGCATCCCTAATTTGGCTCAAGTTCTTTAGGTTACCGTACATTGCTTTAGCCGCAGCTGCTAATGCTGCAAATAGTAGACCATCCCTGACTTCCTCACCTCTGTATTGAGTCAATGCAATGTAATACCCATAGGTATGGAAGTGAATTCTCTGAATTCCAGTTTCATCCATGAGGAGATGCATCGCATCTATAACTGAGAACACATGCCCCTCAAGTACTTCCCTTGCAAGCTCCTCATCTCCAATTATTTCCACTAAAGATGCCAATTCAACTTCATTCAGCCCAACACTCGTGAACTTTGGCAGTAAATTAATAAGGGCTTCTCTAACTTTCTTGTTTGCAGTGTAAGCAAACTCAAAATGGCTCTTAACCTTCCTCTCATTGAGCACATCAAGCTGGGCTTCAACTTCATTAAGCACATCTCTATATGTAGTTCCATCTTCGTAAAATTCTTTTAAAACTTGCAAACCGCTTATTATCGCCAAATCAACGTTCTTAACTATCTTATTGAAGTGCTCCTTAAACTCATCCCTTATGTAGACTTTAGCGTTGTAGTCATCAGCATTTGCTATGAATCTGTTTTCTCTTGGGGCAACTATGTCAAACACTTGAAACCCTCTTGGGAATTCAAAAATATAGTGAATTAGCTCTTCTTCGCCCTCTTTCACGGCTTCTTTAGGATGGACAAGCTTAAATTCCTCATCAAAAACGGGAACATAAATTGGACCATCAACAAATAACTCAGCTTGGAGCTTTGGATTCTGGGGAACATGAACTATGGTTGGAATTCTGTAAACCCCACCTAACAAATTGGCCATTATTCCCGCTTGTCCACCAATTCTGAGCTCATCCCATCCCCATTCTCTCAAATAATTGCACACACCTTTGTCTTCAACAAACCATTCCATGGCCTTTCCAAGCTTAATGCTCCTCAAAATTCCAGCAAATAACTCTTCAAGGGAAGTAACTTTCTCAGGAGGATTTTCCATCAGCTCAAAAACTCTCTTCCTTCCAACTTTCTCAACTCTCTCTTCAACATCTTCTTTATCAAGATATTTTATTGCATCAATGTTAGTGTTGTAAGCTAAGAGAACCCCTCCAATTCTCGGCAGTGCATTTGTTGCATTTTCAAATGCGTTAACATAAAGACTCTTCCAGAGCCTGATTTTCTCTTTTAAGCTTTCTTTCATCTTCATCACCCATATCATGGTATTTGGAAGAATGTTAATAAAAATTCCTGAGCCCTAAAAAGAAAGGGCTCAAGAACAGCTAAATTCATTCCTTCCACTTTGGATTGTCTTTAACGATTACTTTTCCATCTTCTTCAACGACTATCTTTGAAAAGCCCTTCTCCTTTATCGTTCCGTAGTCATGGCCCGCATCAGCTGGATAGACAGCCAAGAATATGAAGGGTTCATCTCCTGTATTGACTGTTCTATGAGCCCAGTAGGGTGGAACGTAAACAATTGTCCCGGGCTTCATTTCAATAAACCTCGCGTCTCCCTCTGGTGTCTGCAAGAGCATGCCCCCTTTTCCTTTCAAAGCAAAGTATATTTCTGCTCTATCAGCCTTTGCATGATAGTGACCCTTTGTAAAGAAGAATTCATCCCCAACCTTCCCCGGGTATAAAACCGTTGTTGCAAAGTTTAAATCTCCATCTTTCTTCTCCTGCTCAACTGCATAGACCTCGTAGACAACTGGATCTTCTTTTTCTACAAGCTGTTTCCATGCCTCCTCATCAAGGAAATATCCCTTCATGTCGCTCAGCTTTCTCACTAACTTTTTGGCATTTTCAATTATTCCAGTTTCGAAATCGAGCTTAACACCGAATGGCTCTTTGTACATCAGCATCACCTCTAATATAGCCTAATGCAGCAGGTATTTTAACTTTTCCCCTATGTATCACCGAAGGTGTTAAAGAATTAAACCAGGGACCTTAGAACATACGCTATCCCAATTGCAACAGCCCAATAGGCAGCGTTCCACTTGAGGACTTTGTAGCCATCGAGAGGTGGAAACGGCAAAAGATTGAAGAACGCTATCCAGAAGTTCACTATGGCAGTGTAGAATAAGGAGATCATCGCATGAAGTGGAAGCGATAAAGTCTTCAGCAAAATTAAAGCAACCATTCCAACTATTATATTCGTTAATGGTCCGGATAGGCTTATCCATCCTTCTGCTTCTCTATCTTCCCAATACTGATAAGGGGCATAGATGTAAACAGCTCCCAATGCGGCAAAAAATATTGCATGACCAAATACTATCTTCCCAATTATACCAAGCAAGAGAGCTATTACAATCCCAGTATCCCATCGCTTGTAGAACGCTATGTACCCATATTTCTTTGCAACCTGTCTGTGAGCCAGTTCATGAAAAACAAAAGCTGTCAAGACAGCTAAAGCTACATAGGGCATGTTCTTCAGCTCAAAGTTTGAGAACAGAATCAACAGAACTATATATGAAATTATTAAATCTTCAAGCTCTTGCCTTTTAAAATCTCTAATCAAAGTTACCTCCCCCTGATTTCAATTTTCTTTCCTAAGACAAGCTCCGCAGCTTTTACAGCAGAACCTCCAGTACCAACGGCAATCCTCACTTGATCCTTTGGAACATACACTATTATCCTATCCCCAGAATACTCGACATCTATTATATCAACACGAAGCATTTGCCTTAGGCGTTTTATCATCCATCATCCCCAAGGTAGATTGAGACGCTCAAATATAAACCTTAGCACTTGCCTTAATCAAAATCCCAAATAGTTCTTCCTTTATAAAACATCATTACATAGCCACAGTTTTTGCAGATGACTATCTTAACTTTGTGAGCCGTAAAACCCCATTTACTGTCCAGTTTTCCTTCCTCAACTTGAAAATCTGTTCCACCACACAATGGACATCTTAACTGCTGTCTTTCCATAATCCTCACCAAAACAATATCACCCTGCCGGTATAAAAGCCTTATGTGAGTTCAATATCCTCTCTACACCTTTTTTATGTCCCAAACCGACAACTGCAATGACCTTAGGTTTTTTAATGCCTTTCGCTTTTAAACTGTCTACAATAGCCATCAAATTCCTGCCCATTATTTCGTTTCTCTCCTCAAGGAGAACCTGATACAGATATGGATACCTTCTCTTGAACTGAATCATCATGATTTTGAAATCTTGAAGCAAATCTCTTTCCTCCCCTTTTCTCGGAAGAGGTAAGAATACTGCTAAACTTTCAAGAATAAGGAGCATCTTTTCTCTAAAAGGTGCTTTAAGAATCTTCATTGTTATGACATTTATGTCTTCATCTATGAGATACAAGGGGATTCCCAAAAGTCCAGCCAGAGTTATTGCTTCTATCATCTCTCCACCGGGCATCATGCCAAACTCCTTTCCCAGTTTCTCCTCAACTTTTGTGAGGATATACTGGATGATCCCTCTCCTGCCATATTTAACTGCATCTTCAAAGCTCATTTTCTGTGGATTTTGGATTGCATAGAATCGTCTCTTATCAAGCTCTATAGCTATTGCATGCGGTTTTTCTTTTAGTATTGTTTTCCTAACTCTCTCTTTGCTCTCTGGAGAGACGTGCATTGTTCCAATGACCTTAACGTATCGAAGATAGCTCATAATTTTCACCCTTGAAGCTTATTTTATCAAAATCTTTTGGCACTATAAATTTATGGCTGCATAACTGCTTCGCTTTTTGGAGATATTCACCATATTTATATCTCGGAGCTCTGTGGAACAAAGCCAAAAGCTTGACTTTAGCCTTTTCTGCAACCTCACATGCCTCGTTCACCGTCGTGTGGTAACTTTCTCCTCTCTCTTCCTCGGTTAGGTAAGTTGCCTCATGAATAAGCAAATCCGCCTTTTCTGAGAACAGCCTAACTCTCCCACAAGGCTCTGTATCCCCAGTATAAACTATTTTAACACCTTTTTTAGGTCTTCCAGTAACATCTTCAAGGTGAATAACCCTTCCATTGATTTCGATTTTTCCCTTAAGCTCAAGCTCCTTCATCCAGGGACCAGGTTTTAAGCCGAGTTCCCTAATCTTTTCCAAATCAAAGTTTCCACGCTTGTCTCTTTCCTTAAACACATATCCCAAAGCAGGAATGCCGTGTTCAACCTTAAAGCTCCAAATTTCATAATCCCCAAATTTCAGCCTTGCCTCACCAAGCTCGTGAACATGAATTTCGAAGCTTGGAGCAAAAAAGCCGCTTTTCAAGTAGTTTTGTATAAATTCAAAGGCGTATTTAGGCCCATAAATGTGGAGAGGCCTTTCTCTGTTCCATAGGGTCATCGTCTGAATTAAGCTCATCAAGCCAAGGTAATGGTCTCCATGAAAGTGAGTTATGAAAATCTTCTCAATCCTCATTGGACTGAGCTTAGCGGTGTTAAGCTGTCTTAAAGTTCCTTCACCCACATCCCAGAGTATAATCTCGCCCTTATAGCGTAGGGCTATCGAAGGAACGTTTCTCTCTTTTGTCGGCATTATGCCTCCGGTTCCAAGGAATATTACTTCGAGCATGATTTAGAATAAGAGGAATAAGTAAAAAGGTTATCGCCTATTCATAAGCTTCAGGATGATTAATCCAACCATCGATGCTGAGCTCAACAGTAGTGCAGCTAAGCACTTGTAATCTTTTTTCTCTGGCTTCAAGAAATCTGGATTTGAGACATAGATGTCAACTGCATAGACATCTTCTTCGTTTATTCCCTTTAGAAGAATATAGGGAGTTATCGAGTCAAAGCCCGTAAAGACATCAAAGTAACAGTTGTCTCCCGGAAAGTTGCGTCTGCTGACAACAAGATACCCTCCAGTAAAGCTTATCTCAAGCCTCTGAGGACCAAGAAGGATCTCACCATGACATTCTTTTGAATATCCCTTCATCAGACATATTCTACCGTCTTTCAAGTAAAGTTTCATCTCCTTATCCCCAGGATTACCATAAAAGTTCAGTAACAGTACGTCCCCTTCTGTATAGAAGAATTCAAGGTTAATTGTAACCCGTTTAAATGCATCCCAGTATCCAAAAAGTGCCGTGAAGTTTTTGAAAATCACTATATACCTCTTCCCTTTGCTTTCTTCAATCGGAGCGATTGCATAAACATAAACGTCAACATCCTTCCATCCTCTTACTCTTAGGGTGAAATTTCCAGATAGGTCAATGCTCCTCGTGTCAATCAGCCATGAACCCTCTCCAATGTATTTTGGATTAAAATTCAGCGTTTCGTTCTTAAGCATCAATTCAACGCTTAGCTCTGCAGAGGATGCATGAGTTTTATTGTCTATCAGAAGTGATGTCACTACATAAATCGCCACAACCTTCCATGGTGAAAACACGGTAAAGACACTTCCTTTCTTATTGGGATGCAGAGCTTTTCCACACGTACATTCTTCCCGGTGCAACCCTTGGACTCACGTGGAAGACTGGGATTAAATTTACATCAAGCCTACATGGGGCCTTTAATATGAGTGAAACATTTCCTCCAACCTGAGGATTAAGCTCGAAAGTTCCTTCAGGTAAGGGGAGTGCCTCGACTTCACTGCCAGTACTCCAGTTTAGAATTAGCAAAGCCTGACCAGAACAATTTGAAGTATAATTCACCTTGAGGTGTTCAAGAATGTGTCCTTTTGGAACTTGATGCTCCAGCTGTTACTCCATGCCGAAACTGGGGGCAAAACAAGAAGAATTAACAAAAGCATTGCTGTCTTTTTCACCTTTTGCACCTCCAAATAAGCACAGTTAGAAGACCAGAATAAAACACAAGTAAAGCAATGACGACTTTCAACAGCTTAACTTCCTCAATGAGTCCAAAACTTATGGGACATACATAGTAGTTGAGGGAGCGCTTTGCCTCAAATTTTGCTCCCAGTATGAACGCTCCATTCGTGAGATGTTTAATCGCTATCGGCAGGTCAACTTCAATGCTCAAGAGTTTGTCCTTTATATCAGATTCATAAAATGTTTCATACTGGTAAACATTGAGAAATCTCTTCCCGTTGTCAGACCTCTCAAGAGCTATGAGCAACTTAAGATAATGCTTTCCCGTCCATCCATTAAGTTGGGAACACTTCTTAAGCTTTCCAAACTCTGGATGCTCTATCATGGCACACACTTTATTGTCCTCAATCCATACCCTCCCACCATTCCTATACACTCCCTTCTCGTCAGAGGGAAAGTAAAAAGACAGCAAAGAAACATCACTTTTGTTTTTGTAAATCTCAACATAGTAATTCACTTCATCCCAGGGTTTCAGGGAGAGGTTTAACTCAACAGATGTTGGTTTGATTTTGAATATTTCCCTATTCACGAAAGCTATGCCAGGTGTAAAGTAAGCCCTCTCAACTTCACATCGCTTATCAATCCTCAGCTCACCCTCTAAGGGTAAATGACCAGGAGAAAAGTCGTGGAAATATAACTTTTTCTCATTTTCCCCAGTATAGACTTTTACTTCATACGCAGACTTACCGTCCACTTCAAAAGGACACTCGGAATACAGAGAAAGAACTTTCTCACCCCTATATGTATCAATTTTGCCGAGGGTAAAATACCCAAAAATCTTTCCAAGCTCTACCCTTCGCCTGATTATCCCCCCACCATAAGTTGTTGGAGTCACTATTTTGCTCTCTGCAAAATCCTTTGGAATGAAAAAGACTGTTAAGTTCACAGCATTTACATTCTCGATTTTTCCAGCAATTTTTAACGTCGCATTTTTCTCTATTTTGAGCTCGTAAAGCTCTTTATCCCCATAATAAATGTAGTTGCACGCCTTCTCCCAAATTCCATTCCTAATTGACTCCTCTGTAAAGCATTTTAATTTATACGTTCCATTGTCTGTAATGACTTCAACACGCCCATTCCAGAAGGGAACTCCAACATAAACATCACTATAATTCCCCTTATAGGGGTACACCACTACGACTCCGATCCTTTCAAGATAGTAGTTTTCAGGAATTTTGATTGGAAGTGAAACATTGACAATGCCTTTCTCAACAGTGAAATTATACGTGATGTTCCTAAATGGCTTGTACAGCTCTTCTTGAGTTATCGTAAAGTTCCAAATGTTTGAAATGCTCCGATATTCTTCAGGGACATAGTAAACAAAGCTTGCAAGTGCTGGGGATGAGAAAAGTAACAAAATTGCAAATACTCCAGATACCTCGGCAACTCTCATGAGTTCACCTCCTTCTTTCAAGCGCTATGTAAACAGCAACGGGTATAACCAAAGTCAAGACAATTAGCACTCCCACAACCCAACTCCTTGAAATTCCCCTGCAATGGCAAGGAACAATGTAGTAGTTGCTTTTCCTTACAGCACTCACTTCAAAGTTCATCAAATCCTCTTTTTTGATGCCAAGCATTCTTACACCAATCGGCGAATCAACTTCAACCCTTATCAATGGCGAAAAGTACCAGTCTTCCCCAATTATTTCAGCTGAATTAACTTTAATCTCACCGATTTCCAGGTATCTTCTTCCTTCATAATCCCTGACAAGAAAAACCCCAAGTCTCATAAAGCCCTTACCATAACCCTCAAGTACCGAGCATTCGTTGATGTATCCGTAATATTCGCTCTTACCAGAAATGCAAAGAACTCCATCAGAGTTAAGACTAATGTCAGCAACGTATGGATATGCAGGAACGCCAAGCTTTGCAACCAATAACTCACTCCCGTTCCAGAAGAAATCCAAAGTTAAGTTAAGCTCGTCCCAAGGAGGATAGCTAAGCTCTTCAAAGAGCATTCCATACCTTGTGAACTTTATCTTGCTAAGATTTACGGTTTCATTCATTGGAATAGCATAATAGACCTTAACAATGGCTGGAGCGCTTAAACTAAGTGAATATCTTCCAGGGAGTAAAGGGGGATTAAAGGATGTGTATCCTTCTGAAACTTTGACACTTCCATTATTATATACCAATGTTCCCTCCAGAGCTTTATTGTTCTTCTCCCCACTACTCTCAATTCGATGAATTTCAACCCCAAGCAAGCTTCCAAATGCTGTAAAGCTAAACTTTGAGCGAGCAAATCCATAAACTCCATGAATTTCAGCTGTTTTATAAGCAATGCGTATTCTCTTTGGAAATTTCATCTCATCCTTCGCCATATAAACAACGATCTTCAGCGGCATAGCTTTTTCTGGAAACTTCAGCTTGAAATGGGCTATATAAAATCCAGAAGCAACGTTAAATTTGACGGAGAACTTTGCAGTGGCGTTGCTAAGCCAATGAATGCCAAAAGTTGAGGGCATCGAGATGTTTCCGTCAGCCCACTGAAGCCAGAATTTTCTCTCAACGGTGTTGTGAGATGTATTAAAATAAACATCAAAACCCTTGAGCTTGTATCCGTGAGGTATTTTTACAGGGAGTTTAATGTAAAACTCCTCTGATGGAGTTTGATTAAGAGGTATAACCTGTCCCGTTGTGTTTATTGATATGAAAGCTGTGTCAGTGGATTTAACTGCAAATCCGCTTACAAGGGGTAGCAAAAGTAAAAAGGCAAAAACTAAAGCCGCTTTTTTCATCTCCTCCACCTAAAGGCGATTATCAACGCAATAACAACGGCAATTGCAAAGACAAAGCTTCCATAATCGTCTTCAGGAGTGTAGAAGGTCTCTGAAGGTGAACCCTCAACACCATAAAAGCTCACGGTGCCAGCTATTTTACCAGAGCATGGTTCTCCAATTGATTCCAGATAGAGAGGATGTCTAACGTGCACAGACTTCCTAAATACCAGTTTATCTTTAAATATTTTAACCGAAAGATTTCCATCCCTCAGGCTCAGTGATATCCCGTACATCCCTGGCTGAAGTGATGATTCTGATTCATAACATTGACAGTAGCTCTCTGCCAGACATACACTACCATTATGCAGGCTGAGAATCGGACATGGTTCCTCTTTCCATCCAACAACGGGATCGGAGAAGCCTCCTTCATAAATGTACGTAAAGTTTAGCTCAAACTCCCTCCAGTACGTTTTATTTGAAAACTCAAATGACCTGATTGCTGGCTCTTTTCTTGGACACCAGCTGGGAGGAATGAGCTTTAAAGGAAGCTTCATAGGGTTAATCTTTGAGGTCACAAAGACGAAGTCTTTCACGACAATCTCACAGTTTTCAGCTCTTAGTGTTATGTTGAATGTGTAGGGGCCTCTGCTGAAGTTATAGTAAGGGGATGAATACAAATCCGCTTCAAAAATCGGGATGTAGAAGGGTTCTTTTTCAGATGAAGTGCCGTATTCCACATGAAGTTTCTTTCCATCCTTATCAACAATCTCAACTTCATTTTTTAATGTGCAGTTTCCAAGGGTAGAGACAAAGATTCCAGCCCAGTAGAGGTAATCAGTTGTGTTCAGCTCATAACCATACCACTCAAATGTCGTGTTGCCAAAATTAGCCCAAGCAAAAGTTGGTTTTTCAATTATCTTGTAGTTGTCAACAGAAAAGTTGAAGCTGTAAGCATTAACCAGCGGAAAAATATTCACAAGAATAAGCACTAATAAGAGTTTTCTCATAATCTCACCTTCAAACGTTTTTGTTTTTACAATTGTAAGTGATATTTAAAAGCTTTGCCATAAGGTTAAATATTCAAAGCTCCAAAAATATTAGGGGTGAAGATATGGAGGAGATTCTCAAAGCAATCCAGGAGAAGGACTGCAAAAAAGTTGCAAGCCTTTTGTATTACAAGGCTGATGAGCTCAGCGAGGAAGACTTAAAGGAGGTTCTTGAAAAAGCTGAGAAATTAGCCTTAGAATGTAAAGACTTTGAGCTTTACAAGTTAGTTGTTTATTATTATCTCGAATTCCTTGAAATTGATAAAATATCAGAATTTGAAAAGCTTGCTGAGAAAGAGGATACATTCGAAGCCAAATATCACCTTGCAGATTTGTATTTCCTAATCGGAAACCTTGAAAAGTCCCTTGATCTCTATAGGCAACTGTTAGAGGAAGAAACCGAGAGAGGAAACAAGGAGAACATCGCAAAGGTTTACTACAGTATGGCACTTATACATGAGGAGCTGATGGAGTACGACAAGGCACTTGAACTAATGGAGAAAGCAGAAGAAATCTTAAAAGAGCTTGGAAGAGAAGAAGATGTTCTTCACATTCAGATTTACAGGGCATATGTAACCTTTGAGAAAGGAGACATTCCAAGGGCAAAAGCAAAACTATCCGAGATTTTGCCAAAGGTTCTTGACAAGCCCCAGCTTAAAGCCCAAATTCACTTAGCATTGGAAGAAATATTTGAAGAGCAAGATAATTACGAAGCCGCTCTGCAGGAGTGTCTCTATGCCATGATAGAGGCTAAGAAAGGGGAGTACTTTGATATTGCATTTGATGCACTAATTGACGTAGTCTGGCAGCTCATGATAGAAGATGAATTCGAGATAATTTACAACAACATTGATATGTTTGCCAATGCCGTTCCGGAGCTTAAGGACTTCTTTGAGGGCATTAAGGCAATTGCACTGTTTAAGGATGGTAAAATCGGAAGGGAAGAAGTAAGTGAGGCAGTACTTAAAGTTAAAGACAGAAGACTGCTTGATTTACTTGAATTCTTAGGCGAAGCTGAGCTTTGATTCTTTTTCAATTTTCATTGGTGATGGAATGAAGATTAGGATTGCCAAGCTTGAAGATACCAGAGGTATCGTTGATGTTCACTGTTCCGATGTAGAAGAGTGGTATCACCACGAAAATGGACAGAGAGCAGATACTGATTCCTACGACAATTTAACTCTTAAAGAAAGGTATTTGCACGGCGGACCCTGGATGAGCATTGAAACATGTGCCATTCATTTGAATAACCTCCTCCTTAACGGGCAGATTCCATTGGTAGCAGAAATTGGAGGCAGAATTGTTGGAGAATTGGAGCTGTTCATAAGCGAAGAGCGCATAAATGGAAGAATCAAGAAGATAGCTCACATAGATGTCCTTGAAGTTCACAGGGAGTTTAGAGGACAAGGAATAGGACGAGAACTCGTAAAAGCCGCTGAAGAGCTTGCAAGAAAAGAGAAATGTGAACTTTTAACAGTTACACCAGAGAAGGAAGCAGTAGGGTTTTATGAAAAAGTTGGAATTAAGGACATCCTCCACAAGGGTTGCTTCATTGGTCTCGACCTTTTAATGCTCCCGAATAAAGATGTTAAAGCTGAATTTAGTGTTCGAGAATTCTCTTGGAAAGAAGTTAAAGACAAAGAAATAATTCTCGGAAAATTTCAGAGCTCTTATCATCACTGGTTCACAGCATTCAAGGATAAAATAGCTGGGATAGATGATGCTCTTTACTTTGAGAGCGGGCAAATTGGAGAGAGCTATTACATCTTTGAGGGAAGCTTCTTTGGAAAAGACATTGCAACGTTATATGCATGGGGAGAAGACGCTGAAAAGCTTATTTTACAGATTGGAAATAGAGCAAAGGAGTTGGGATTTAGAGAGATCAGGACTTCAATCTCAGAAAAAGACCTTGAGAAAATTCAAGCTTTCAAGCCCAAAGTCCTTGATAGGTTTGTAATCCTTGCGAAGATACTGTGAGCTAACCCAGAAGACGCTTTAAATCATGCTTTGTGTTTATGTTGAAGAAGCTCTCCTTAAATTCCTCCGGTAGATCGTCAATCAGAATGTAACAAGGCTCTACTTTCTCTATCGCTTTTCGTATCATGTACTCTCCTTTCTCTATCTGCTCCTTTAAAATTGGGAGAAAATCCTTGGAGTAAACAGCATGCAGTGGCTCTATATAGCCATTTGCCCACATTGGGATGCATGCCAAGGACTTACTCTCATAAAAGCGTTCAACAATATAGTCCACAAATTTTGGATTTATTAGGGGTAAATCTCCAGCCGCAATGAAGGCGTCGCCAACCTCTTTTAGAGCTACAAAAATGCCACCAATCGGCCCAACCAAGAGGTCATCAATCAGAACTCTAAACCCCAACGCCTCAAAGTCTTCCTTTTTTTCTTGGCATGTAACAGTTACTACATCATCAATGCTGTTAGCCTTCAGTAGCCGCTCTATGGTGTGCATGATAATAGGCTTTCCATCAACTTTGTAGAGGAGCTTATTCTCCCCAAATCTTTTAGAGCTGCCTCCCGCCAGCACTGCAGCTTTCATGTTCTCCCCAATTCTCTATTTAATTAAGGTGTTTAAAAATATGTTGGGCTGTTTTCTTGATTGGAACAATCGAAATATTCGG
>Ga0190313_1001098_pt1 | contig 14800 bp, 14 predicted proteins | sample 4870071011_MG_FD_169989 | JGI IMG/M metagenome (GOLD analysis project Ga0190313, IMG submission 169989) | Hydrothermal vent sediment bacterial communities from Southern Trench, Guaymas Basin, Mexico - 4870-07-10-11_MG | ecosystem: Environmental > Aquatic > Marine > Hydrothermal vents > Sediment ...
GAACATTAACCAATAAATAATTGGAATAACTAAAAAATTTGTTAAAAGGGCAACTAAAGAAATTCTATTAAAATCATAAATCAAAATAGGAAGGGTAAAAATTTGAGCCGCAAGAGTCATTAAAATAATTTTTTCTAAACTTCTCCAAAACCGAGAAAAAGGAATTTTAATTTCGCGTTTCTTTTTAATTTGACTTAATTTTTCAAGGATATTTTTTTTAACTCTATTTACTTTATTTTCAAGAATAGGCGTCAAATAGATAATTCCTATTACTGCTAAAAATGATAATTGAAAACTTACATCAAATAAAAGAAGAGGATTAAAAACAAGCATCAAAAAAGCAGCCAACGCTAAAGAACGAGACGGAACATATTTTCTCCCAACCTTCTCAGCCAAAAGAAAAACAAACCCCATTATTCCTGCCCGTATTCCTGAAGGTTGAAAACCAGTCATTAAAATAAAAATAAAAATAAAAACTACTGTTAAATAAAAAGCTTGATTACGCCATAAACCTAAACTAATTAACAAAGACATTAAAATACTGCTTAAAATAACAATATGCATACCTGAAACAGCAGTTAAATGACGCAAGCCAACAACATTTAATTTTTCTTTAACTTCTTTAGTAATCCTCCCTTTATCACCTAATAGCATTGCTCCTAATATAAAACTTTTTGGCGCTGGAATATTTCTATAAATGATAGTCCTTAAAAAACCCTTTAACTTTAAAATCCGAGAATAAAAAACAGAAATAAAACTATCATTTTCTCCTCTTTTTACCCAAATAGTTCTTGGATAAAACATTATCCAGTAAACTCCTCTTCTCTCCAAATATCCTTTATAATCAAAATTATTAAAAATTTCAGGTTCTTTTATCTTTCCTTTAACTTTCAATTCCTCACCGTAGTTATAATTTCTATTATTCTTACTAATAATTAAAACATTTCCATTTCCTTTTATTGGTTGATTATTAATTACTTCTGGTTGAACTACCAATTGAACGCTGTTCTTCCGAATATCTGGTTCTGCTTTTATTCTCCCTTCTAAAATAATTTCTTTATTAAGCAAATTTTTCATCTTAACCCTTTCTTTGTTTATTCTCCACTCTGCTAACTGATACCGCCAAATACCAAGGAAAATAAACAATAAAGCAAAAGCAAAAAATAAAATTTTTTTATTTTGCCAAGAAACAGAAAACAAAATAAAAGCAAAAATTAAAAAAATCAGCCCTATTGGCTGAAAAATTTTGTTAGTCAAAAATCCTAAAAATATTCCAAAAATAAATAAAAGCAAAAAATAAAAAATTGCTTTTGAAAAATTCATAGAATTAAAACTAAAATCCAGTAATCATCACTGTTACTTTTATCTCTCCTTTTTTTAATTTTTCGTCCTGGATAGCGCCAAAAACAATTCTTGCTTCTGGAGAAACTTCTTGAGTAATTATTTTTGCCACTTCATCAATTTCTGAAAGACTAATATCTTTATTTCCAGAAACATTAAAAAGAACTCCTTTTGCTCCTTTGCAAGAAACATCTGATAAAGGTAAATTTAACGCTCTTCTGGCTGCTTCTTTTGCTCTTTCTTCTCCCTTTGCCTTACCAATACCAAAAAAAGCAGAACCTGAATCTTTAATAATTGCCTTTATATCCGCAAAATCTATATTAATTATTCCCGGCAAAACAATTAAATCTGAAATTCCTTGAACCGCTTGCCTTAAAGTTTCGTCGCATAACCAAAACGCTTCTGAAAGAGTTGTTCTATTATCTAAAAAAGAAAGTAATTTATCATTAGAAACGGAAATTAATGTGTCTACTCTTGTTTTTAATTCTTTCAAAGCCCTTTCCGCAATTTCCATTCTTTGAATACCTTCAAAAGAAAAAGGTTTGGTAACAACAGCAATTGTTAAAGCGCCTTTTTTCTTAGCAATTTCAGCTACTATTGGCGCTGCTCCGCTACCACATCCTCCACCCAATCCGCAAGTAATAAAAACTAAATCTGCCCCTTCAATTTCTTTTTCTATATCTTCTCTTTGTTCTTCTGCTGCTTGCCTTCCAATCTCTGGATTCATCCCTGTTCCCAATCCTTTAGTTAATTCTTTACCTATCCTTATTTTCTTATGAGATAAAGATTTTGCCAAATCTTGAGCATCAGCATTTATCGCAATCAATTCTACTCCTCTTATCTTTGCTTTCATCATTCTGGAAAGGGCATTTCCTCCTGAACCTCCAACTCCAACAACTTTTATTTTAGTATTCATAAATAAAATTATTTTTTATTTCACTTATTCTACCAATTTTTAAATTAAATTCAATAATTTTTTAAAAATTTTTTTAACTTCTTTTTTTTGAGGAAGAGAAGATTCCATTATAGGCACTAAATTAGAAATTGATTTTAAGATTTCTTGATTATAAGAAGTCTTACCCAAAACTCTTTCCTGTCCCCACTTTTCAATTTGACTACTTGTTCTAAAATTAATATCCCATTTATTTATAATTAAACCCCATTCAATTTTAAAATGATTAACTACTTTCAAAACCCTTTTTAAATCTGAAAAACCAGAACGACTTGGTTCAGTAACTAAAATAGCAAAATCACACCCTTGTAAAGAAGAAACAACTGGACAACCCGTTCCCGGGGCAGAATCAATTATCATTAAATCAAGATTAAACAATTCTCCTCTTTTTTTAATTTCTGAAACTATCTTTCCTGACCCAATTTCTCCGGGGAAAAGATGGCCAGAAATTAAAGGAAAATTATATTTGGTTATTTTTGTTCTAACCTCTGCTCCAAAAATTGGTTTCATTTTAACTGCCCCTGATGGGCAAAAAAATTCGCACGCCCCACACCCTTCGCACAAAAAAGGATTTAAAAAAATATTTCTATTTCTTATCTCTAAAGCTTTAAAGCGACATTTTTGGACACATTTTTCCTTTTCCTCTAAAGAGTATTTTTTTAAAATTTGATTATTAATTTCTGGTTTTTCAGAAACACTTATTTTCTCTATATCTTCCCAGTCTTCAGGTTCACCAAGCCAAACAGCTAAATTAGGAGCGTCAACATCGCAATCAAGAGCAACAATTTTCTTAAATTCAGAAAAAAGAATGGCTAAAGAAGAAGCAATCATTGATTTTCCAACCCCCCCTTTACCGCTGACAATTGCTATCTTTTTCATAATACTTATAATCCAAATAATAGAAACACTAAAAAATAAAGAAAATAAGAAGAAACAACCTTTACTAAAATATACTATTCTTTACTTTTTTCCTTTTTTCTTCTCCCCTCCCCTCCTCCTCTCTTCTCTTTCTTCTCCTTTCTCTCTTTCTCCTCTCCGCCTCCTCTTTTTACTCTCTCCTCCCTCTCCTCTGGAGAAGGATTTATTTTTTCTTTCCCCCTCCTCTCTCTTCCTTTCCTCCCCCTCCTTTTACTTTCTTTTCCTCCCCCTTCTTTTACTTTCTTTTCCTCCCCCTCCTTTGGAGGGGGAGGATTAAGGAGGGGGAGGTTTTATTCCCTATCCCCCTCCTCACCTCCCCCTTCCCTTTGGGAAGGGGGAGGATGGGGTAGGTGTTTTCCCTTCCCAGAGGGAAGGGGGAGAATTGAAAAGGTATTTCCCCTTCCCAAGGGGAAGGAGGAGGATTGAAAATAAAAAAAAGGGGGAAGAATTAAGGAGGGGTTGGTTTTCCTTTTCTCCTCTTCAATAATTTCTCTAACAAATGACTTATCTATTCAGGTAAAATACAAAAAGTATTATTAAAACGATTAATATAATTAAAAAGACCTATAATAGAAACTATTTCAACAATCTCTGGCTCGCTAAAATCATTCTTCATTTTTTCAAAAAGTTCTGGCTGGCAAACATGGGCTTTCAAAGTCACCTCTTTAACTAATTCTAAAATCTCTTTTTCTTTGTCTGAAAGATTTTCCATCTTTTTTACTTCTTCAAGTTCTTCATCTGTAGCGCCCATTTTTTTCAACATCTTAGAAGTAGCATCAATACAAAAAGGACATCTTAAAGTTTCTGAAACAGTATAAGCTATTTTCCACTTCATCTTCTTATCTACTTCTCCTTCTCCCATAATTACTTTGAAAAGCTCAAAAAACTCTTTCAAAATCTCTGGCCGATGAGCCATAACTTTAATCCATTCCGGCACCTTTTTGCCTTCTTCTTCAAAATTTTCATAAATTTCTTTTGCTGGTTCTTGAACCTGATCTTTTTCTAAAGAAGATATTATTGCCATACTTTTTAAGAAGAGAAAAAATTTTCTCTTCTGATTAAAGTTTATATAACTTTTAATATTTGACCTTTTGAATATGCTTCGGCAATTTCTTTTGAATATAAAATTTCTTTTTTAATTTTTGTCTTAAAAGATTTAGCCACTTTTTTAATCAATTTTTTATCTCCTAAATCAGATTGGTTAAGTATTATTTGGGCAGGTATCTTAAGTTTTTGACATAACTCCAAAATAAGTTTTAAGTCATAAGCGCCCATTGGCGTCGGTTCGGTCAAGCAATAAGCAATATCTGAACCCAAAAGAGCAGAAACAACCGGACAGTGAGTCCCAGCCGCTGTATCAAAAATAATATAATCTATTTTATTCTTTTCTCCTAATTCTAAAGCAAATTCCTTTACTTCTCTCACTACTGGACCTGTCTCTTCTAAACCTTCCTTTACTAAGCCAGTTACCAGCCATAACTTCCCTTCTTTTTTCTTCTTATTTTTCTCTTTTTCTTGTTTATCCTCTTTTTTTCTCTCAATTAAAATTTCATTAAAATAAATCTTACCGCTTTTTTCTTTCTTAGTTTCAATTGCTCCATAAGGACAAACCGCCCAACAAGCGCCACAACCAGAACACAAATCTTTAATAAAAACCGGGTAATCCAATTTTCCGTTTTTATCTCTTGGCTGAAAAATAGCATTCTGACGACAGGTCTTAAGACAAAGACCGCATCTTTTGCATTTGCTTTTAATTAAAAAGGGAAATTCAATATAAGTATAAGCAACTACTTTTTTCAATTTTTCTCCTAAAATCAAATAATCGTTAGGACACTCAACATCACAATCGCACAAAATAACTCTTTTTCCTTTTCTTGCCAATCTCACTGCTTCCATTACAGCAAAAGTACTTTTTCCTGTTCCCCCTTTGCCTCCAGTGATACTAATTTTTTTCAATCTCATCTTCTTTTAAAAATTTACATTTATTTAAAATGTCCTCAATTTCTTCTTTTTCTGAAACATTTTCCACTTCAATACCAAAACTTTCCAAGTTTCTTTTAGCATTTTCTCCTATTTGTTTAACAAAAATTTTATCTGCTCTAATTGCTTTTACAAACCTTGCCCCATGAGGAGCTTCTTTTTCAAAATAAGGATTTTCTACAATCTTTTTTAGAACTATTTCTCCCTTATCCACATCCACTACTAAATATTTCTTTACTCCAAATTCATTGCTAATTTTATTCTCTCCTTCTAAAGGAACAATAATTCTTTTTCCTTTTTTTTCTGGCCCAATTTTTTCAAAACCCTCCATTTCCCCAATTTTCCTGCCAAATCTTGGCAAAATAATAGTTCTCTTAGCCTGATAACCTTCAATAGAAATCACTATTTGTTTTAACTCAGGAATATTATTTAATAATCTTGTTTCTAAAGTTTCTGTAATTTTTTGCGCATCTTCCACTTTCAAGTTTAAAGGCAACTTAATTTTTATTTCTGCAAAATTTGCTGAACCTATTTTTCTTGTTTTAATCTCTGAAATATCAATTTTATGCTTTTGGCAAATTTTCCTAATTCTTTCTTCAATTTCTTCATTAGCAACATCTAATAAAGAATCCGTAATTTCTCTTCCTAATTTAAAAGATTCAAAAAGAATATAACCGCCAATTAAAAAAGCCACTAAACTATCTAAAAAAGGAAATTTTCTGCCAAAAATAAGAGGCAACAAAACTCCTATTGAAGAAAGAACATCTGCCCGCGAATGTTCAGCATCTGCTATTAAAGAAAGGCTTTCTTCTTTTTGACCATAATGAAATTTTAAGCGAGCCATTAGTTCATTTACAATAACAGTAATAATCACTACAATAATCGCTCCTATACTAAATGTTTCTTGCTTTTCTTCAAATAATTTGAGAACTGCTTCATAAATAATCCCTAAAGCAGAAAAAGCTAAAATTAAAGTTACAAAAAGACCGGCTAAACTCTCTGCCCTATAATGACCATAAGGATGTTTTTTATCTACTGGTTTATTAGCCGCTTTAATCCCTAAATAAGTCCCAAAAGAAGAAATTATATCTATTCCTGAATGAATACCATCAGCAATTAAAGCCGTGCTATTAATTAGAAAACCAAAAAAGAGTTTAGCAATAGTAAGTAATAAATTGACAATTGTACTTAAGATTGAAACTTTTTCCTTGTTCATTTATTTTTACTTTTATTTATTTAATTTGCTGAAAAACATCTTTTTATTTAAATAGAAAATAAAACTAATCCCAACCAGACCTTCTTCTAAAACCGCCGCCAAATCTTCTCCTGCCAAATCCTCTTCCTCCGCTACTAAAACCAAAACCTGCTAACCCTGGAGTGGTAATTTCTTTTAATTGATTATTATTAAAGTATTCTAAAGCCTGGCGACAGGTCATTGAAGGAGAAGCTTGAAAAACACTTATCCCTGATTGTTGAAGAATCATTAAAGAATTAGGTCCAATATTGCCAGTAATAACTGCTTCTACGCCCTCATCAATAACCGTCTGCGCAGATTGAACACCTGCTCCCCTAATCGCTTCCATTCCTCTATTTATCACTGCCTTGAAATTGTCTGGAGAAGCAGTATCTAAAAAAAGAAAATAAAAACATCTGCCAAAACGAGGATCAATTAAAGAATCTAAATTTTTACCTGAACTAGTAATGCAAATATGCATAAAAAAACAAAAAACTTTTGAAAATCTCACTCTTATTAAATGATAAACTGAATAATTAAAAAAATCAAACCACCTCAATTATAAATTAAAAACCCGACTAAATTCCAAATTATAAACTCCAGGCAAGAGATAATCATCTTTTAAAAAATAAAGCCGCTTCTATTGCGGCTTTATTTTATTTTTTTTCCTCTAATTCTTTCATTCTCTTTTTAATCTCTTCCATCTCTTCTTGAAGATATTTTAATTCATCGTCTAAAATTTGTTTTTCTTCTTCTTTAGTCAACTGCTGATTATTGGTCCAAGGATAACAACCAAAACCTATCCATCTTCTCCAGCGCCAACCTCTACCAAATCCTCTTCCCCAGCCACGGCTCCAACCGCGTCCAAAACCTTTTAAATATCCGGGAGTAGAATAACCAGCGCACCTGCCTAATCCTCGACCAGTCATTGGACCTAAACCAGCAGGACCTGTTCCATCTCCAAATGGCATAATTTTTAAGCTGATTTACTTATACCACCTTATTTTTAAGGTAGTATATAGTAAATCAACCTGTTATTTTATAAATGTTTTTTTTGAATATATACCCAAAATAATATTTTGTCAACCCTCTTCAGGTAATTCTATCTATCGTGCTCGAAATCTGTTTAAATTTACAATTTAAATTATAAAAAGCGGTGAAAACACCGCTTTTTTCCAAATTCACTTTAAGCTACAGCGAGAGCAATCACTTCTACTATATTCCCAACAGTCTTAACATCTTCTACCTCCTCATCTTCAATAGCAATGTTAAATTCATCTTCTAAAGCCATAATTATTTCCACGGCATCTAGAGAGTCAAGTCCTAACTCTTCCTCCAAAAGTGAACTTTCTTTAATTTCCTCTTCGTTTTCTATACCCATATGAGCCGCAATAATTTTTTTTACCTTTTTAAAAATTTCTTCTTTCTTCATTTTTTCTCTCCTTTCGTTTAATTTATTCTTATTTTAAATTTTAAAGTGCTAACTATTTTTTAATTTCATCTTATTTCATTTTATCTTACTTGACAAATTTCAAATCCTTCTTTAATTTCTTTAACAATTTCTTCTAAAAATTCTTTTGAATAAGGTTGAAGACTTTCAAATTTTGGATTTATAGTTTTCTTTTGTTGGAAATTTTGCAAACAATATTTTTTTGCTGGCTTAATCTCTTGAGCAATTTTAATAATATCTTCTTTAGTATGCATCCCTGGAATAACTGTTGTCCGAAATTCATAATCAATTCCTGATTCTTTAATTATTTTAATACTTTCTTGAATTTTTTTTATTTCAACATCTACTCCTGCTACTTGAAAATACTTATCCCAAGGCGCTTTAATGTCCATTGCTAAATAATCAACTAATTTTCCTTTTATTGCTGTTTTTAAAACATCAGGATTGGTTCCATTAGTATCAAGTTTAATCAAAAAACCTTTTTCTTTAATCTTTTTCATAAAATCTAACAAACCTTCTTGAATTGTCGGTTCTCCTCCAGTTATTTCTACAGCATCTAACTTCCCTTTTCTTTTGTCAAGAAAAGATAAAATATCTTTTTCTAAAATTGGCTCTTTAAAAAGTTCTGGTAAAACAAGATTCAAATTATAACAAAAAGGGCAACGAAAATTACATCCTTGGGTAAAAACAATAGCGCAAATTTTACCCGGATAATCAATTAAAGATACTTTTTGAAATCCACCTATAATCATTTTAGACAACTATGCAACCTTAAATGTTTTTCTTTCTTTAAATTCTTCTGCCTTACCGGCATTCCATTGTTTTACTGGTCTCAAATAACCAACTGAACGAGAATAAACTTCACACTCTTCACCGCAATGAGGACAAATATTATGCTCACCACTAATATAACCATGAACAGGACAAATACTAAATGTAGGAGTAATCGTAAAATAAGGCAATTGATAATTTTCACAAACCTTTTTTACTAAATTCTTTACTGCCGACGGCTCAGTAATTCTTTCCCCAAGAAAAAGGTGAATAGTGGTTCCGCCTGTATACTTTGTTTGTAAAGCATCCTGTAAGTCCAAAGCTTCAAAAATATCATCTGTAAAATCTACCGGCAATTGGCTGGAATTCGTATAAAAAGGTTCCTTCCCTTTTCTGTATTCTTCTTCATTAGCGCAAATAATATCAGGATATTTCTTTTTATCTTTAAGGGCTAACCTATAAGAAGTTCCTTCTGCTGGAGTTGCTTCTAAATTGTAAATATTGCCGGTTTCTTCCTGAAACTGAAGCATTTTATCTCTCATAAAATCTAACACTTCTATTGCAAATTCTCTTCCTTCAGGCATTCCTATATTTTTACCAAGTAAATTCAGGCAAGCCTCGTTTAATCCAACCAATCCAATAGTTGAGAAATGGTTCTTCCAATATTCACCAAATCTTTTCTTAACTTCTCTTAAATAAAATTTAGTATAAGGATAAAGTCCTTTATCTGTAAGGCGTTCTAATGTTTTCCTTTTTATTTCTAAACTATTTTTTGCCAAAATCATCAATTTTTCTAACCTTTCAAAAAACTCTTTTTTATCTTTTGAAAGATAACCAAGACGAGGCATATTAATCGTTACTACACCTATAGAACCGGTCAAAGGATTAGCTCCAAAATAACCACCTCCTCTTTTTTTCAATTCTTTTAAATCTAAACGAAGCCGACAGCACATTGACCGAACATCATCTGGTTTCATATCAGAACTAATAAAATTAGAAAAATAAGGCAAACCATATTTTGCTGTCACCTCGTCTAAAAGATCAACTATTGGATTGTCCCAATCAAAATCTTTAGTGATATTATAAGTAGGGATAGGAAAGGTAAATACTCTACCTTTTGCATCTCCTTCACTCATTACTTCTAAAAACGCTTTATTTAACATATTCATTTCTTCCTGAAATTCTTTATAAGTAGCATCTTTCATCTCTCCACCAATAATTACTGCTTGATCAGCATAAATTTCAGATACAGTTAAATCAAATGTTAAATTTGTATAAGGAGTTTGAAAACCTACTCTTGTCGGAACATTCATATTAAAAATAAATTCTTGCATTGCTTGCTTAACTTCAGGATAAGATAATCTATCGTAACGAATAAAAGGCGCTAATAAAGTATCAAAATTTGAAAATGCTTGAGCACCAGCCGCTTCTCCTTGAAGGGTATACATAAAATTGACTATTTGTCCTAACGCTGACCTAAAATGTTTAGGTGGCTTTGACTCTATTTTTCCACTAACTCCCCTAAATCCTGTTAACAATAAATCTTGTAAGTCCCATCCTACACAATAAACACTTAACATTCCTAAATCATGAATATGAAAATCCCCTTCAAGATAAGCATTTTTAATTTCTGGAGGATAAATTTTATTTAACCAATAAGCCTTACTCACTTCAGAAGCCAAATAATTATTTAGACCCTGAAGAGAATAAGACATATTACTATTTTCTTTAACCTGCCAATCCATTTCATTAAGATACTGGTCCACCAAATCTACTTCCATTTTATCTTTTATTTCCCTAATTTTAGCGTGCTGATCGCGGTAGATAATATAAGCCTTGGCAGTCTTTCGGTAAGGAGATTTTAATAAAACATCTTCTACTATATCTTGAATTTCTTCTACCATTGGAATGATTTTTCCATCAAATTTTTTATTCAGAATAGCCACCACTTTTTTAGATAATAATTTAGCCTCTTTTTTTCCGCCTTCACCTGTCGCAAACATTGCGCTCAGAATGGCATTTGTAATTTTAGATTGTTCAAAATCAACAATTCGACCATCTCTTTTTCTAATTTTTTGAACTTTTTTGCTTTGTTTACTCATAAAATTTAAAGTTAAAGGTTATATGCAAAACAAAAATGAGCAACTAACTCGCCTCTCTCTTTTCCTCCCCCTCCGAAGGAGGGGGAGGATATAGGTGGGGGAGGTTTCCTCTCCCATCCCCCTCCTTTTTCCTCCCCCTTCCCAGAGGGAAGGGGGAGGATTGAAAGTAAAAAGGAGAGGATTTTTTTTTCTTTTCTCTCCTCCCTCTCCTCTGTAGGGGGAGGTTCTATTCTCTCTTTTCCTCCCCCTCCTCTGGAGGGGGAGGATTAAGGTGGGGGAGGTTTTGTTCCCCATTCCCCTCCTTTTTCCTCCCCCTTCCCAGAGGGAAGGGGGAGGATGAGAAAGATGTTTTTCCTTCCCAGAGGGAAGGGGGAGGATTTATAAGAATTTTAAATAATTTTATTATCTCATTCTAACAAGCCAAACATTTTAGTCAAACTGTGAATAACTCTTTCTGATTTAATAATTTAGAACAAAAACTTTTTTAAAACTTGAAAATCTTTTTTTAAATATTCTTTCATTTTTGGGTTATAAACAGCAACTGCTGGATGATAAAAAGGAATTAAAATTATTCCTTCTTTTGATTTAAAAACTTTCCCGTGAAGGTTGCTGATAGAAGTTATTTCTTTTTCAAAACCAAATTTTTTCATTAAAAAAGCCATTGAAAATCTGCCCAAAGAACAAATTATATTTGGTTTTATAATTTCAATTTGTCTTTCTAAATAAGGAGCGCAAGCCCTAATTTCCTCTTCTTTAGGATCGCGATTTCCTGGAGGCCGACATTTTAAAATATTGGTGATATAAATATCTTCTCTTTTAATTCCTATCCCCATCAATAAATAATCCAACACTTTCCCAGCCGAACCGCAAAAAGGACGACCTGTCCTATCTTCTTGAAAACCAGGCGCTTCCCCAACAAAAACAATATTTGCTTGATGATTTCCTTTGCCAATAACCGGAAGCCGTCTCGTTTTATAAAGAGAACACTTTTTACAAACAACTACTTCATCTTTAATTTGCCTTAATTTATTTTCTCTGTCCTGAATACTTTCCATCTTACTTTTTTAAAAGTTTAATTACTCCCCACAAAGAGCCTAAACCATAAGCAAATAAAAAAAATCTTAAAAACGTCGGAGATATTATTTAAGAATCCTTGACCAAATCTCCGAAAATATCTAAATAAGAAACTTTTTTCTCATCAATTAAAAATGGAGCTAATCGTTTTTTAAATTGATTAATATTAGGAAAAACTTTCTTTTGATAAATATGGTTCAATTTTAAGAAAAGCTCTTCTTTGTTTTTTACCCTCATTTCTGAAAAAAGCTTAGCTGAGGGTTGAACTTTATGAGATAAAAACCAGACTACATCGTAAAAATCTCTTGGTTGAGGATCTTTTCTCGACAAAACAGCTCGCATTTTTTGAGAAAGAAGGAACTCAAGAGTATTACTAACAACTGCTTGAACCAAGCCAAAACGATTTAAAATAACTACTTCTGTTTCAGGTTTTATTTTAGGAGTAGTGTAATTTATTTTTATTACTAAACTCTCTTCCTGATAAGGACTTATCCCTAAATTAAATAAAAGATTTTTAAATTTCATATCTCCTATCCCCGAATTATTGGTCTTTTTTATTTTATAAACAATTTCAAATCCTTCTTTCTCTAAAACATTCTTAATTTTCAAAAACAAATCTTTTATTTGAGAAAAACTTAATCCTAAATTATCAAAATCTAAATCTTCAGAAAATCTGTCTAAATCTCTTAAAAGTCTTAAACTTGTTCCTCCAATAAAAGAAAGTTTCCTAGCTTCTGACATTCCATAAAGATAATAGATAATTTTACTCTGCAGATATTCTCTAATTAAAGCCCTATTTTTATGGAAAGGAATTTTTAACCTTTTCCCTTCTTCTCTTAATGTTTCTAAAAGGAATTTATTCACCATAATATCTCTGACATAAAATATTAATTAATTCGTGAAAAGTTTTATTTTTAGAAGGAACTAATTTTTGCCATTTTAATAAATTTTTCCAATTAAAATCTTCTGTTAAAGATAATCTCAACTCTTCAATAAATCCTTCATAAGAGGTAATTCCTTTAGCTTTAAGATAAATATAGTCAAACAATGCTTTCTCTGGAAAAGCAATATTATAACTATAATTTTTCTCAACTATAACATTTTTATAGCCAAAAAATAAATCAGATTTAAGGTGATTATAATAAAAAACACCATAACTCTTTATCTTAAAAATTTTTGTTTTTTTAATAGTTACTGAAGTTGTACCAAAAGGAATATCGGGAATAATACTATAATAATTTAAAGCGCTTTCTAAACTAATATAAGAAGGCGAGTAAATAAAATTAGCTATGATAAACGGATCCTCAGGCCCAAAATCTTTTATTCTATAAACTCCGTTTTTTACCCTTTCTAACCACCCTCTTTTTATCCAAAAATTAATTTGATTTAAAGTAGTTTGTTTTTTTGCTGCAGGAAACCATTTAAAAATATCCTCTAATTTAAAAAGAGGGTAACTTTTAGCTTTTTCTTTCAACTCATTAAAAGTCATAAAATTATTTATTTCCAAAAATAACACTTTTTTATTATTATCGGAAATAGAATAAATTCGTCAAGAAATTAAGATTCTTACTATTCCCCACAAAGAGCCTAAACCATAAGCAAAATGACGAGCAAAGAAAACCACTGGCATAATAAAAAAATATTCCCACCCTTTTTTAATAGCAATTTCAAAAGAAAAAAATAAACTTACTAAAAAATAAGAACCAAAAATCAAAATAAATAATATTTTCCCTATTAAAGAAAACAAACTCAAAAATAAACTGCCTAACAAAGATGAAACAAAAATTAAAGGAATATAATGCCTTAACTTAAAAGGTATTTTAACAAATTTTAAGGGATAAACCGCCCAAACCCCATCTTCAAAATTATGAAGAAAAAAACTCTTAAGAGTAGATCTTGGATAATAATAAGCTACAATATCTGGCACTAAAAGAATTTTCCCGCCAGCTTTTTTTAAACGTAAATTAAACTCCATATCCTGACTCCGAACAAGATTTTCGTTGAATAAACCAACTTTATCAAACACTTCTTTTTTATAACAACCGCAAAAAACCGTATCAACTAATTGAGGTTCTTGAGCGCCAGTTCTAAAAATAGACCCGCCTACCCCAAAAAAATGATTAAAACAAACAGCAATTGCTTTAGCTATTAAATTATTGTTAGGCGGTATGGTCTTTAGCAACCCCCCGACATTATCAACTTTATACTTTTCTAAATTAGCAACGCATCTTGAAATATAATCTTTACTATAGACAGAATGAGCATCCATTATTATAATCACATCTCCTTTTGCTTTTTTAATTCCAAGATTTAAAGCACAAGGTTTAATCTTTTTAGGATTATCTAAAAATTTAATAAAAGAATATTTTTGAATATATTTTTTTACAATATCCCGCGTCCCATCATCTGACATCCCATCAATAACTAAAACTTCCAATTTCTCTTTTGGATAATCTTGATTAATTATAGAATCTAAACATTTGCTAATAAACTTTTTCTCATTCCGACAAGGAACAATAACAGATACTTGAAACATAATAATTATTCAAATTTATTTTCTAAACTAATTAAAGTAAACATTATCATAGCTGCAAAAAACCAATAAACCTCTGACGGTTTAACCACAATAAATGGTGAAGTAGCAAATCCGCAAAAAAGCATTGCTAAAGTAGCAATTAAAAGACCAGCCGACAAACCAACAAGAAAATTATCTTCATTTTTTAAAAATCCTTGCCAACTTTTCCTTATTATAGCAAAAATTAAAATTAAAAATATGATACTCCCAATAATCCCAGTTTCAATGAAATTGCGAAGATATTGGTTGTGAACTTCTCCTACTGACCCTGCTCCCATTCCAATGAAAAAAGACATTAACGATTCTTTTTCAGAGGCCTCTTGAGCGCTTTTTTTTATAAAATCAATCCTGTCTTCTTGGATACTTTGCTGAAGTTTTGGCAAAGAAATAGTATCTATTATTC
>Ga0190313_1001099_pt1 | contig 14779 bp, 16 predicted proteins | sample 4870071011_MG_FD_169989 | JGI IMG/M metagenome (GOLD analysis project Ga0190313, IMG submission 169989) | Hydrothermal vent sediment bacterial communities from Southern Trench, Guaymas Basin, Mexico - 4870-07-10-11_MG | ecosystem: Environmental > Aquatic > Marine > Hydrothermal vents > Sediment ...
CTATATAGTATCAGGGATCTAGGTACAACCTTAGTCTAAAACCAATTATTAAAAATAATCAAAATAATCACATCATATTTTATCTCTAACAATAGATCATACTTCATTATCTAAAAGATTAATCTATAGACTGGTATGCTATAAGGTTAAGTTAGTACTTTAACTTTAAGTATATGGATCAACTTCATTATTTAATAACTATTAGGTATGTAGTTTTTCTTATAAGCTTTAATATACCTACTATCTATTATGTATGGTCTAGGGACTGTATCTATGGTGCGGATACTTGTCTATTTCCTCAAGCCGTAGATGGAGGAGTAGTGAGAGAATAGCTCTTGGATTCTTAGAGGAGATGGGGTATAGGATTATTGAGACACGGAAGAGGATAAGGATACATGGTGTAGAGGTTTCAGAGATTGATGCAATCGTGGAGGATGAGGATGGTAACCGGTATGGTGTAGAGATCAAGGCTGGAAGAATAGATGTCACAGGGATTAGGCAGGCCTATGTAAATGCTGTTATAGCTGGTGTTAAGCCCATGGTTGTTGCTAAGGGATTTGCTGATGATGCGGCTGCTGCACTAGCTGAGAAACTGGGTGTTAAGGTGCTCCAGCTTAGTGACTACTTTCTCGTGGAGGCTGAAGAGCTAGAGCTACTTATCCGTGATGCTATTGATCACTTGGTTGCTGATATAGTATCCATTGCATTATCATCTAAGCCTCCATCACCTGAAGATATTGATTTCCTCAAGGCAATTGCTATGGAGCCAACGATTGTTGATGCATCAAAGGCTCTTGGTAAGAGTATTGATGAGATTATTAAGAGGCTTCGGCAACTCCAGAATAAGGGTGTTCTACCAAGGGGGACTAAGAGCTATCGTTTACTAAAACTATATTCTTCACTAGTGTTGTTGAGGGAGGAGTTCTGGAGGCTCATTAACCAGTTGAGACTATGTAGTAAGGCTATATAGGGGAAATAGTATTACTGAGTGCTCTATGAGAAAACCATTAATATCTCCACTAGAATGTCCTTATAGAAGAGATAAGGGATGGGGATGTGATGGATATGCCTAAGTCTCCAGCAGTAATGCTTAAAGAGGAGCTTAAGAAGAGATCATATGAGCTACTTGATATTTATAGGTTTAAGGATAAGGATTTGATTAGGCTGAGGAATGTACTTACTGGTAAGGTATATCTTGTAGCTAGTGAGAAACATGTGACCGATATAACTGGCCCTAATGATCTCAATGAGTTTATAGATAAGCTTTTATCAAAGATTAAGGAATAAACTGCCTATCCATTATCACATCTAGTATTTTAGGGGTTTTAGACTATATATGTTCTCTTAGGAGATAGTATTTTAGGACATATTGGGGAATGTGCGGGTATGCCTAAAAAGATCTTTAATGGTATTGCACTAGTGACAGATACATGTGATCCTGTGGTTAATGGGCTTATAGAACTATATAGTATTATTTCTGAAAAGTATGGTGTGGTATTCCGTGTCTTTAAAACTGGTTCGTGGAGGAGTCTCCGTGAAGTACGTGATTTTACTGCCTATCTAGGTTTTGACGTAATACATATCTATATGGGGTACAGGGATTCAATAAAACTACTATTAATGCTATTGCTTATTGGGAAGCATAAGCTACTAATATTTACTGAGAGAAGATGGGGTAGCAGTAGATTAGCTAACACAATATTATCCCTACTCCTATCAATTATGAGGATAGGGGGTAGGAAGGTACTATTATTTTATCCAACAAGTTATGAGAAAGAGGTAGCACCTAGCATTATGGGTTCTCATGAGAGAATACATATAGATACATATATGGTTAGCGAAAAACCTAGTTTACCACTAGAACTCCTTAGTAATGAGCCACTAGTGCTACTAATACCATTGTATAAGGATATTTCTAGAGAATACATAGACTACCTAATAAATACCCTAAGAGGGATCGGCTTAAATGTAAAGGCTGTATTGATAGGTTCTAGATGTGTAAGTACACCATATACACTATGTATATATACTGATTCATACTCAAACTATATAAGGCAAGTATCACTAGGAGTGGTCATGGGATCTGATCCATTCTCCAACAAGAATATATTGGAGCTAGTTAGCTATGGTAAGCCTGTTATTGCCTATCGTGACTCGAGTATAGCGTATACATTATTAGGTAGTGGCCTTGTATATATAGTTGATAAAACTGATCCGGATTCAATAGCTTCAGAGATAATAGATGTTATTAATAGAATGGATCTACATAAGAAGATACTTGTAAACTTTAAACCACCAATAATGGATAAGAATGAGCTAGCCGATCAATTATATAGGACTATACTGAAAATACTATTATAGCCATACCAAATTTGTCAAACCAATAAGCTTTAATTGATGAGGGGATAATATATAGTTGGATGATAATATGGAATCGGTATCAAAGCTAATAGCAGCTATAATAATAATAGCTATATCGTTATCTCTAGTAATCCTACTATCACTATGGCTTACCGGAATCTTTGCATCACATACTACTGCATTTAGTGTGAGAATGGATATTATCGAGGGAGTATATGCTGTAAAGACGTTCTTCATAGACCTCAGAAATACTGGTTCACTAGAAACAAGCATAACACATGTGTTCATAAATGATGAGCCAGCGGAGCTCGTATGGGCATGGGATCTAACAACAAATGAATACCTTGGATACAAGGATCCTGTGGTTAAGCCGGGCCATGATGTAAGGATTGCTATTAGGAGCCCGAGACCATTTAAGCCTGGATCATATGTTGATGTAAAGATATATACATCAGCTGGTTTAAAGTTATCTAAATTAATAGTTGTCACGGGCCATAAGGCCCTAGACTATATTAATAATGGTTGCTTCCATGAGTGGAATTATAACGTGGAACATATGCTTGCAGTTTATCGTGACTACTACATGCTCTATGGAGACCAATTACCGGATCTCCCTAGATTATCTATAACGAGTGATTGGAGAAGTATACGTGTCTATGATGTTAGTTTCAATATGTGGTATGCCTTTATGAATCTCAATGTAGAGGAGACAATTATTGTGGAGATAGCATTAACGGATACTAGCCACTGGGAATTTATAGATGTTAAGGCATTATCCAATGGAAGGATAATGATACATACAACATATGATGATTCATCGGTAATACTGTCTCAGGAATACCTAGATCCACATAGATACAGACTTGTGCTTAAAGTATATAATGAAACTGGTGAAGTTGAACTAGAGATCTATATTGATGATGAACTAGTTTATGAGAAGAATACAACAAAGATCTATGGATGGTACATTGGTAACCTATGTATTGGTGTATGGGATGAAGAGACAATGTTTGACCTATACATGGATAAGTTCACAGAATACATAGACTGGATCTATTACAACGATACACGTATCCAAAGTGAATACAATACAGCAACACCAACAATATTCACATCATACAGACTAGATCCAACAACATATAATGAAATAACATCATATCCGATAACACTATACGATGAAACAATAGGGCTGGGAATAGAACAAATATGATGTGAATATAAGAAGATAGTTAGACATACATAGAAGGTAGTACTCACTAATTCGTTAATAGCTGGTATGGTCTCTATAGTGGTTATAGAGAACCTACACCTGTGTACGTTGATGTCTCTCTTTCATAATTGTCTTTACATTTATAATTGATAGTTTAGTTGAGGAGAGGATATATAGGCATTTTTGCCCTAGCTAATAATATTTTTCCCTCTATAGTTCTGATATTATCTATTGGGATACTGTGTATGAAACCTATCTATAGATGCAGGGTTTGTGGAGCATTTACTGAGGAGAGAATCCACTGTGGTGTTGAGGCAGAGCTTTTCCTCGATCCCTTTAGGAGGGTTAGATTAAGTAAGCTCTTATCTGGCCTGTTAAGGCATTATCCATGGGAGATTGGTGTTAGTGTTAGTGGGGATGGATGGATTAGTATTGATGAACTTGTAAGCGGTATACGGGAGAGGTGGAGGAATAAGGAGCTCTACCAGTGGGTTACAAGAGAACATGTTATAGCTATTGCTAAACTCGATCCTAAGGGTAGATTTGAGATCGAGGGTAATCGTATAAGGGCCCGGTATGGGCATAGCATTAATGTATCCATAGACTATGAGATCCATTATCCGGATAAGCTATACCATGGAACAAGTATTGATAAGCTAAATAGTATTCTTAGGGAAGGGCTTAAGCCTATGAAGAGACGCTATGTACATGCAACAACTAGTATAGAGAATGCCTTAGAGACAGGCCGTAGGCATGGTGAACCAGTTGTTCTAGAGATAAACATTGATTGTCTAAAGAGGCATGGTATACCAGTCTATAGGGCATCTAAGGAGGTATACTTAATACCATACGTCCCTAGACAATGTATAGAGTATAAGGGATTGAGATAATAGTAGTGGATGATGGGTTATGGGCATCAATATAGCCTGGGGAGATGGGCACCTCGAGGTTAAGGCTATTGATAACGAGCTACTGGTTAAAGCTGGTAACCTAAAGATCATGCTGAGACCACGTGTCATAATAGTTGAGGGTGTACAGACGGAGCATGAGGTTGGAGAAGCTGGTAAGCGTTCAAAGAAGAAATACGTATACATATACCCAGACCAGGGAATAAGATCACTTGAGGGTAGGGGAAAGATCATTAACGAGTATAACATGGATCGATTTGAAATAAAGTATCAGAGACTAAGCTTTAACGAATACCTAACAATAATAACACCAGGAGAATACCTATACGACTACATAATAATAACCAGAGACACTATAACAATAGCAATGAGCGGTAAGAGAGAACCATACTTCTACAAGGAAAACAATAGACTAACAATATATCTTGTATAATATGATCAGTAAGGCCGGAAGTCATCATCTCCTACATCTTCAGACAATCCAGCGGTCTTCATCCATAATAGGGTATTATTATAAATACCTAATATATGATTCTGTACTATCAAACTCATTCTATAGATCTTTCATCATATACAAGATCAGCTATACAGTTAGGTGTATGTCATAAGTATATAGGTTCCATAGGTATTTTTGTAAACTTCTATCTAATACGTTTTAAGATAGATTTCATAATATTTAAATAGGTTTTAATAGATAATAAATAATTAGGAGATAAGATGAAGATACTTGCATCCACGAGATTATTGGTTTCTCCAATGACTAATCTATTTAGTATTAGTCTATATGAGATCCTTGTAGGGGGTGGTAATGGTGGATAGCCTGGGAACAATGTGTGCTTCCCTAATAATTGTAGCACTGGTTTTAGTTAGTGCTGGGGCTGTAGTAGTCATTAATGGAGTTATTAGTCCTGGTGATGAGGGTACAAAGTATATCTATATTGTTAAACCACTTGATCCCTCTTATGTAGATAATGTTGTTAAAATACTTGATATTAGTGGAGGTAACTATACAATTGAGTCTATAAAAAGAGTAGGACGTACATTAGCAGCCACGATATATACTATAGAATATAGCTATGATAATGGTAAAAGTCTAACCATAGATATTTATCGTAAAGGTATTGTAAAGATAACATTCAATATTAGGAAATCAAGGATTAAAGTTAATGAGTCCCTACTCATGGATAAGGCTAATGAGCTTCTCCAAAAGCTTTCAGTACAGGAGTCTACAGTACCTATAGAGTATAGGCTCGTGGATATAGAGGATCATGGTGTTAGACGTAGTATTTTACATAGTGATGGTAGTAGTGAGGAGGAGTATGTGGTTTATGTGAAGAAGCTTGTTTATGAAGCTATTGTTGATGGGATAAAGCTTGTCCCTAATGCAGAGATCGAGTTTACTGGTAATGGAGAGCTTGTATCTATAAAATACTATGTATTAAAAATTGATAGGAAGATAGCTATAAACATAGCTGATCAAAGTGTCATTGAACTATATGCTTCCACGACCATAGGCTCTATAGAGGAGATCAGGGGGCCATGCTATATAGTTGATATACCCAATACCCTAGGTATTGATAGTGAGAACATAGTGTATGTGCCATCATACATTGTCAAGGATAAGAGTAATGGAATACACTACATAAGTGCAGTCAGGGGGAACGTTATAGAACTGTATAGCTTATATGCATCACCTCTATCATAGAACAATATACAAACTTAATACATAATACTTTTTTTTAATACCTACAAAATATTCACCAGCTATTTATTGGAATTAAGTAGTATGTATATAATGGTTTAATAGAATATATAGTAATTGATTACATGGTGTTCCAGGCTATGGGTCTTTATGAGGAATTTGCTAGAAAATACTACTTAGAGGCTAAAAAGGATCTGATGAGGAGCCGGAGAGCTCTAGGTGAAGGTGATTATCCGGAGGCAGTTTTCCATGCTCAACAATGTGTTGAAAAAGCTGTTAAAGCACTCATTGAGGCTAAAAAAGAGTATGTCTATAATCATGGGCCTAGACTTTCATCGATATTTATTAGAGTATATAGTGATGAATGGTGTAGTGAACTTGACAAGGTAGTTGATATTGTAGAGTGGTTTACAGAGTATTATACAAGATCTAGGTATCCATTTATCCTTAGAAGTAAGGTATATTCACCCGACGAATTTATTGATAGAGAGTTAGCTCAAGAGGCACTGGATAAGGCTTGTGAGGTTCTAGGTATTGTTGAAAAGATCCTTAGGAGGAAGGGAATTATATGAAAGGATTAGAGAGACAATAGTTGAGTCCTTAGGTGATAGGGTTAAAGCAATCATATTGTTTGGGAGTACAGTATATCTTGGTAGGGGTAGAGACATCGATCTGGTGGTTGTAGTTGATAAACTCAATAGCATATCGGATAAGATGAGGTTAGAATATAGTCTCTCCCGGAGATTATGTAGGGAACAAGGGATATGTGAAACTGATATCCATATACTTGATCTTGATGGTCTAATAGAGAATCTACAGCCCGGGAGCTTCCTATCCGGGTTAGCACTAGGTTATGAAATACTATATGACATGATAGGTGTTGAGAAGTACATAATTGATTTCCTAGAGAGGCTTTCTAGGGAAAAATACGTCCTACATAATAGGTATGGAACATGGGATCTAGGGTTCTATGCTAGGGTGTTGTTAAGGAGGAAGAGGAACGTATAATATTTATGTTTGATCCCTAAGGGGCTTAGATGATATTCTACCAAGTTATTAATGTGCCTTTATCTACTCTTCCACGAGTAATTGCTTTCACAGCCTCCTTTAGATCAGATCCTGATACTATAATGCTTTCTATCCCATATTCCCTAGCTAGTCTTACTGTATTCTCAATCTTTGTTCTCATACCTCCAGTAACATCTATACCGTGTGAACCCTCCAGCATCTCCAGGATCTCTCTATAGTTCTCCCTATTAATCAATGGTATGAGCTCTGCATCCCTATGCTTTAATGGATCCTTTGTATAGATCCCTCCAACACGCTCTAGATAAACTATACGTTTAGGCCTTAGTAGTGGAGCCATGATCCCGAATATATCCTCTGTAGATAATACGTGGTAGTACCCCCTATGATCTAGTATGCAGTCTCCATAGAGAACTGGTATGAAGCCTTTATCAAGTGCTAGTTTAACTGGTTCTATGAATACCTTAACACCACTACGATCCCTGAAGAATATACTGCTTGTCTGGAATGATATGGTCTCCAATCCATAGTCTATTAGTCTAGAGACTATTAGATGGTTAAGCGATTTAGTAGCTTTATGACATAGTATGAGTGTCACCCGATCACCATATACGTTGCAAGCTTTAACAACTGGATGAGCAAAAGAACCACCACCATGCCCAAGCAGTATCCTCACATACTCCCTAGAGACTGAAAGTATTTCAGAAAGTTTCTCCAAGGCACGATAGTCTATAGAGAAAGGTTTATCCTTAAAAGTAATCCATGATCCACCAGCTTTAACGAATACCAGATCCATGCTGATCATCCATAGGAATAGTTTCGCTTAACCCTATATCCCCTATACGAGAATATAAACATTTATTCATTGAACATCTTCTACCTCCCTCCATACTAGATAGGTGTAGGATAGATGAGGCTAGTATTACTAGTGGTACTAGTAATAGGGTTAATTGCTGTAGAGACACCATACACGTTATCCCTAGCCTTAATCAGTCAACAGAGTATAGAGGATAAGGTTATCCATGTATATCCGGGGATGAGTATACAGGAGGCTATAGATAATGCATCTCCGGGTACGACAATAGTGCTTCATCCAACATATTATTGTGAAAGCGTAGTCATTGATGGAAAGTATAACTTGACAATAACAATAGCCTACTGGGAAGGAAACGTATACTGGTATGGAAATTCAGCTGATCCAATTATAACAGTAGTGAATTCACATAATATAGTTATTGATGGGGTTAATCCACAATATCTGAGAATAGGGAGTGGGATGCAGTATTGGAGAGTAATTAGGATTATAGATTCAGAAAATATAGTTATAAGGGGTATATGGGTTGAAGGTAGAGGGACTAGGTATTTAAAGAACATAGTCATCAACATAACCTGTTCTAACAATATAGTTATAGAGAACTGTATAATCGGTAAGAACTCAATATATAGTACTACTGTAGCTACCGATACAAACAACATCACCATAGCCAATAACAAGATATATGTACCCGTGAAAATTATGGGTAGAATAAACAACGTATTAGTAATAAACAACATATTCAAAGGACATGGAGTAATACTCTATAAGTACATAGATAATGTATTGATTGAGAACAATAGTTTCTTAGGCATTGATAAGAATGCTGTAAAACTACTACTACTAAACTCATCAAATATAGTTATTAGGGGCAATTACTTCAATAAAACAGGTAGTAATTATATATATGATATGAAACCAGCTATCCTACTAAAGATATATGAGGATAATAGAGACACCAATGTATCAAATATACATATAGGGTTTAACAAGATATACCACTATGACTATATAGTTAAGATAGTCACTGGGAGTCCCTCGGGATATAGGTATAGGTATATCCATGTATGCAGACTAGTGATCTATGGTAACTATATAAATGCTGAAGGGGGGTGGTACCCAGGGTTATTAGGTATTTTCATAGGTTCTCTAACTAAGACCATCTTTAAGGATCTATATGTTGTTGGAAACCATGAGTATCGAGAGGACGACATGTTCAGTAACAGCTACTATAAGCCTATATACGTGGGTATCTATGGCCTAGGCCGGGCCATTATTGATGGGATGCAGTTTTACGGTAATATACTTGACGATATAGATGTAGTGCCTAATAAGTACCTATTTATTAAACTAAAGAATGTATACTTCTATAGCCCATTCACAGTAGACTATAGTTATCTTGGATACAATTATACGGGTCACATAGGCAACTATTTCAGGTACTGGGACTGGAGATATGGTCTAGTTGATAGTGATGGTGATGGTGTTGCCGAGGATACCATAAGCTATGGAGTATGGTATGATCCGTATCCGCTCTATCCAAGGGATCCAGTGTATATGATAGACTATATTGATAGGGATAAGATCATTGTAAAGGCATGTGCTGAAAGAATAGTCTATAGTTTTGGGAATATAACGGATACACGTTATGTACCAGTATATCGTATCTATAGTCCGCCAAGTATTGGCGTAGACTATATTGATACTGGATACTATACTCTAAAGATAAATGTTTATGCACTAGAGAATAATGGTGTTAGGACTGTATCATCTAGTCCAATAGAAACACTAGTACTAGATACAGTATATGGATGGATCAATGGCTCATTATCCCATGGGGACACTGTATACGTCTATACAGACTGGTACTATCCAGCCAAGGTATATGTTGATGGGCTTATCTATAATGACTGGATCTATAGATATAACGTGTCAATACTATGTATTAAGGGGGTTGAGGAGTATTCAGTGAAACTAGCACGTATAGACCTTGATCTACATGTTAATGGTACGTACTACACACTAGATAACCATAGTATTACAGTAGAGATCAATGGTTCATATCCCAGCAATTACACATATATGCTCGTGGGAGTCAATAGTTCAATACTATACAATGGTACGGTAGTTAATAAAACAATTACTTGGAATCCTATAGTATCTGGATACTATAGAGTATATGTAGAGGTGAGCTCTAGATACAAGATCCTTGGTAGACTATATGGTGAAATCCTTGTTAAAATAGATCCTAGGCCTACAAGTGTACATGTATACTATAAAGGTTTAAACGTGACTAACTCAACAATAACAACATATGCACTAGAGAAAATAGATCTTACGGCTATAGTCCGATCGAGTATTGGGGATGTTGACTATGGATATATAGTTGTACTTGTAAACAATAGCCTATACTACAACATGTCACTATCTAGTGGAGGCTATGGAGATATAGTAGTGGGTGTTAATGGTTCTGGAATATACTATGTAGAAGTGATCTATAGTGGTCTTAGAGTCTATAGTGACTCATATGCCTACATATACATTGTTGCTCTCAAGAGACCACTATATATTGTCGTTGAGGATGCAGTATACAGTATGTCTAATAAGACACTCTATCTAAGGCTTAGATTTATTGATGCACAAAGGAATACATCACTACTAGCCACTATACCAGTAAATATCAGAGTATATCATCCGGGTAAGGGCTACATAGATCTAGGATCCTATGGTGTAAGGGATTATCTTGAGATAATTAGGGGCATCGACCCAGTATATGCTACTATATATGTGGATAATAACCCATACTATACCTCCCTTATAGAGAACATAAGTATTAGGGTTATTGGATGGAAGAATAGTGGGGCTATCTACCCAACACCAGAGTATCCACTAGAACCACTAATACTATTAACCAGCCTACTAATACTACTAATGACCAGAATATTCTTAAGAAGATAAGCTATTGTTTCGACAGCACAATTTAAAGTATAGAATCAACTATAAAACAAATTAATTCCCAGCAACAACAATATATCTACAAGGGGATGTATAGAGACAATGCTCCTAGATGAACATAGTGACTACTTAATAGTCATTAGGAGAAACACGATCGTTAGAGTAGTGTTCTCAGGCATTCTTCTAGCCATACTACTACTCCTAGCAGTAACAATAGTATTATCAGTCATAGGCTGTGGCGAGACACTTACAGAGAGATTCCTATACGCTCTCCTAGGAGTATTCGCTCCCATAACCATAGGATCAATACTCTATGCACCACATTATACAAGGAAAGTAGTAGCTGATGCAGAGAAATTCGTAGAGTTATCAAGGAGAATAGCTGAAGCACTAGAGATCAAGCCTAGGAAATACGAGTTAGTAGAAATAACACCCCCACCACTACTAGCGATATTCAGGTACAGGGGAGTCTACATCATAGTACAGAAGCCATACATAGGTGGTCACACAACCTATATACTAGCAGCAGATCCACTGACTATCGAGGAGCATGAGGGATACTCTCCAACATATAATATAAGGTTTATAGAACAATTCGTGCCGGAGAAAAGATCGGGTTATACGGTTAACCTTGGAAAAGCACATATACTAATGCCGGAGCCCGGAGAGGATAGGATACTCTACATAGAAGCCCACACAGCATCAATAATCACCAGAGACGATCCATTGGAGGTTATTAGATGCATAGATATAGCAGTATCAGTATTAAAGGCGAGACCTAGATAGGTAAACGATCCTCTAAAACCATATGGGCAAGCTCTACAAAACCGGCACCACTAGGCCTTGTAAGAACAATATCAGCCTCCCTCTTAAGCTCCTGATCAGCATTAGCTACAGCAACACCAGTTCCAACAACACGGTATAACTCAGCATCCATAAAACTATCACCAACCGCCAATGCCTCCTCAGCCCCAATACCCAGTTCCCCCAAAACATACTCTAGAGCCCGTCCCTTACCAGCATCAACTGGTGTCAAGTGGATAGCATAACCACTAAAACCAACACGTATATACTCATACCTCCCCATAACCCAGTCCCTAATCATCCCATAAACCTCCCAAGCCCTATCCCTATACCCCCTCCGGATCTTTAGTGCAAAGTCATGGTATCTAAACATGTTCTGCCAAGACTCAACAACATATTCTCCAAAACGCTCTAGAACATCCTCTAGAGCCTCTCGTGCCGATAGCTTAGAGAGCCCTATAACCCCCCGATCATCAAAGAATGCATAAGCACCAGTTTCACCAATACATGGGCTCCTAAGCCCGATATACCTCTTCAAGCCAACAACGATCGGTAATGCATTAGATGATACAAGGACAACATATACTCCAGACTCCTCAAGCAGCCTCATATACTTGATTGCCTCTAGGTGGAGAGCTGTTGTACCCCTATCAATAGTTATTGTACCATCAACATCAGTTGCTATAAGCCTAACCTGTTTTATCACCCTACCCATACCGATCACCAGTAGCATTAATAGTTTAATAGTGTGTATATGGATTAAATTAATAGTGTCTATAAATAAGTTATCCACATGGGTGTAGCCATATATTGAGATATCGGTGTGCATTACTAATGACGTTACTGATAATGTTAACACTAGTAGCACCAGTCACCATTTCACAGGAGATAATATTCAATGGTAAACCTGGGATAAAACTAGTATACCTTATCAAGTATAGAGATCAGAATGGCACATTTATTGGATTCTACAAGGTCATTGTACATGGCGTGTTCGGTCTTAAGAAGTATGAGCTTAAATACAACATATCGATTGATTACTCAGCCCCCAATAACACATTCTCATTACAAGGGTTTATAACAGATAGGTTCTCGATCCAGAACTACATACCCGTGGTTATAAGGGTAAATAATGAATCCTATAGCGTATCACTAGCTACACCAATACCCGGTATACAGAAGGTGAACTTATACACGATCCAGAGTTCAAAAGCCACTCTCCCAATAACCAATACCACCATACTAAAGCGGTACAAGCCAATAGAAACCATACCCTACATATGTAGGGCTATCAAGGGTATAACTAGCTATATGGGCTTATCCGGTACAATAATAATTGATATCGATCTTGGAGTACTAGTACTACTAAATCTAACGGGAACAACCAGATCACTATACGTGAAACTAGTTGATCTAGTTGGTGTAAAGCTAAGCTATGAAGAACCTGGTTCATCAGATAATGAGGCAACAATGTCACCAGTCATACCATTAGCTATACTTATCGTAGTAGCTCTAGCTGCTCTAGTAGTTATACTCCATAAGCTTAAAAAGATCTATATTGAGATGCTGGGTGAGTAAAGGGTTTTGACAATATACTTCATAGGCATAGGGCCATCAATAAAGTACTTGTCCATTAAGGCAATAGAGGTACTTGGGAGAGTAGAGAAGATCTATATAGACACCTATACCAACATAATACCTGATTTCTCAGTAGAGACTATACGTAGATACTGTAGAGGGGATGTAGAGATCGTTTATGCAGATAGAACTATGCTTGAGGGTAGGGGTATAGATGCTATTGTGAGGGAGGCTATGGAGAAAGAAATAGCTCTCCTAGTACCCGGAGACCCCTTCATAGCTACAACCCATGATGCTATACGTGTAGAGGCACTGGCGAAGGGTGTAGAGGTAAGGGTTGTCTATGGAGTAAGTATATACTCACTTGCAGCTAGTGCAACTGGTCTCCAAGCCTATCGTTTCGGTAAGACAGTGACACTTGTTTACCCAAGGGGTTTTAAGCCATATAGTGTTGTTGAGACCATATATGATAACCTTGATCGTGAGCTTCATACACTCCTCCTACTTGATCTAAGGATTGACGAGGGGGTTGCTATGACTATTGGGGAGGCTGTAGAGATACTACTCGATCTTGAGAGAGAATATGGTGGTGATAAACTAGGGGATACCATTGCTGTGGGATTAGCACGGTTAGGCACTGATAATGAGTATGTAAAAGCCGATCTACTTCCGAGCCTAGCTAAGTATAACTATCCACCACCACCCCATAGTATAGTAGTTGTAGCTAAGCCTCATCCCATGGAGCTAGAGGCACTCCACCTAATAGCTGATCTCCCGGATAATGTCTATTCAAAACTCCTTAGGAAAAGGATCTAGGTAGAACTGGTGTATAATAGCTTGGAGGCTATAGAGGTAGATACTAATGAATGGATTAGGTTAGTCCGTGGAGCTAAACATGTAACCATATTCCATAAGCTAAAAGGAGTAATTGGGGATGCCCTAAAGATAGTTTTAATAGATCATGGGGAACCAGTTCTAGGTATACCACTCCATAGGCGTAGAAAATATAGATTATCATACCTTGACTCATGGCTTACAAGCCTCCCTTATCTGGGAATGGCTATCTTCGATCAAGATTTGATGAGGAGTATCTCAAGATATTCTACAGTTATAAAGGTTCTTACAGAGAAACTCTCTAGGAAGGCATATGTTATTAGACTATCTAATCCCCCCTATATAGGTGATATAAGACCCTTCATATGGGCTGGATGGATGTATAGGGTGTACTATAGCTATTATACAGTACCGTCTAGGCTTAGGCTGGAGGATATGCATAGGACTAAGAGGAAGGCTATAAGGAAGATTATGAGATCCTATGGGGATAAGGTAGAGATAAGAACAATAGATCCCATGGTATTTAGGGAAGAATATAGAGTATTTGCTGAGAGAAAGGGATTCATTAGAAGAGCTGGACTAGATAC
>Ga0190313_1001100_pt1 | contig 14774 bp, 13 predicted proteins | sample 4870071011_MG_FD_169989 | JGI IMG/M metagenome (GOLD analysis project Ga0190313, IMG submission 169989) | Hydrothermal vent sediment bacterial communities from Southern Trench, Guaymas Basin, Mexico - 4870-07-10-11_MG | ecosystem: Environmental > Aquatic > Marine > Hydrothermal vents > Sediment ...
GCAACGTCAGTAAGGAGTAGTACGATGGCACATAAAAAACACCTCCACATCTGCCATCGCTACAACCCAAAATCGGACAATCTATGTGCTACAAAAACCGGACAATTAATGTGTTGCTAACAAAGATTGGAAAAGTTCCTTGCATAGATGAACTATTTATTGTAAAAATACATGTACATTGGTTATCTATTACTAGTGTAAACAGAAAGTGCAGGATGGTAAAAATGACAGCGCCAGAACATCTGGTAACCGAAGAGGAAGAAAAGGCGATAAAGGCCGAGCTCCCGGAAATATTTTCCAGATTCCCCCGTGAACGAGGTAGCCTTATTCCTATTCTCCAGGCGGTTCAGGGGCGATTTAAGTTTTTATCTCCCGGTGCGATAAGGGAAGTCGCCAAATATCTGGATCTTTCGTCCAGTGAAGTTTACGGGGTTGCAACCTTTTACAACCAGTTTCGGTTTCATCCTCCGGGAAAGCATGAGATTAAAGTTTGTATGGGCACGGCATGTCATGTGGCTGGAGGCGATATAATACTTGAAAACTTTGAAAGGAAGCTAAACATAAAGCCGGGTGAAACAACCCCGGACCGGGAATACAGTCTGGAACGGGTTGCCTGTGTGGGTTGTTGTGCGCTGGCGCCCGTTGCGGTCGTTGACGATCATGTAATAGGGTACATGCAGCCCAGCAAGGTAGAAGGGCTTTTTGTGCAGTTTGAAGTCCAGCGTGAAAAGGAAAAACGGGAAAAGCAAGCTAAGGAATCGGCGGGCTGATGGCTAAAGACACAAAAATTATCGAGACTTATGAGAAGCTAAGGGGTGCTGCTCGCAAGCGTCTTGAAGCTGAACGAGCAGAGGGGATACCTTCCATTCGCATCACCATGTCAACATGCGCAAGGGCGGCAGGAGCCGAAGAAACGAAGAAAGCCATTGAAGATGTATTGGAGGCTCAGGGGCTTAATGCTCGGATTATAAGCGTTGGATGTCTCGGACATTGTTATGCAGAACCTCTCCTGATAATCGACCATCCTACCACCGGTTTTCCACCTATTTGTTACTACAATGTGGACGCCAACAAGGCCAAGTTGATTTGCCGTTCCTATCTTGAAGATGGGGATCCTGCTCTTGAGTACGTCCTGGGTGCAATGGAAGAGAATGATCTCATACCCCCTGTCACCACTTTTCCTCGTTTCAGCATGGAACAGCGCGTTGTCATGGAGCTATGTGGTCTGATTGACCCGTGGAACATTGATCATTACCTCGACAAAGATGGCTACAGTGCTCTTGCTTCTGCCCTGCAAATGGAACGTGAGGAAATCATTGAAATCGTGACAAAGTCGGGTCTCAGGGGGCGTGGTGGTGCTGGTTTTCCCACAGGTAAGAAGTGGAAGTTTGCCTTTGAAAAAAGTGCAGACGGAAAGGTTGTAATATGCAACGCTGACGAAGGCGATCCCGGCGCATACATGGACCGAACAATAATTGAAAGTAATCCTCATCAACTCTTGGAAGGGCTCATAATATGTGCATATGCCGTCGGAGCGGATGAAGCGCTGGTTTATGTGAGAGCGGAATATCCTCTGGCGGTGAGAACCATTCAGCACGCCATTGAAGAGGCAAGGGAGTATGGGCTTTTAGGAGAAAATATTTTGGGTTCGGATTTTTCACTCAGTGTGAGAGTGTTTCAGGGATCGGGTGCTTTTGTATGTGGTGAAGAAACCGCTCTGATTCAGTCTGTTGAAGGACGACGAGGTATGCCCCAGCACCGGCCACCCTACCCGGTGGAAAAAGGGTTGTGGGGTAAGCCCACGGTGGTAAACAACGTAAAAACACTTTCTTCCGTGCCTCCCATAATTCGTAGAGGGGCCGACTGGTTTCGATCGATAGGCACTGAGGGAAGTCCCGGCACGGCCATATTTTCTGTCGTCGGAAACGTTAAGCATCCTGGCCTTGTGGAAATCGCAATGGGAACCACCCTACGTACTCTGATATTTGATATATGTGGAGGCATCCCTGGCAAGAAGAAGTTCAAAGCTGTCCAGATTGGAGGCCCATCGGGAGGTTGCCTACCTGAGCAATTCCTCGATACGCCGATAGATTTTGACTCACTAACTCAGGCCGGCGCAATGATGGGTTCCGGCGGCATGGTAATAATGGATGAAGATAGTTGCATGGTTGATGTAGCCAGATACTTCCTCGAATTTACTCAAAAGGAATCCTGCGGCAAATGTACCTTCTGTCGTATTGGAACAAAGCACCTGCTGAATATTCTCAATAGAATAACAAAAGGTGAGGGAAGGGAAGAAGATCTGGAAACCTTGCGGCAACTTGCTGAAGATATAAAAAAAGGTTCGCTTTGCGGCTTAGGCAAAACAGCACCGAATCCCGTTCTTACTTCGCTCCGCTACTTCATGGACGAGTACGAAGCCCACGTTAAGGAAAAGCGATGCCCGGCACTAAAATGCCGTGATTTAATCGCTTACTATATTGATCTTGAAAAGTGTGCCAGAGGCTGTGAAGCCTGTGTTGGTTCCTGCCCGGTGGAAGCTATTTTTACCACAAAAGGACGCAAGAAAGCGATAGACCAGAGCCTATGTGTAAAATGCGGCGAATGTATGACATCCTGTCCGCCAGAGTATGATGCGGTGGTTAAGGTTTCGCCGCCAGAGCTGGCACCGATAATCGAAAGGCCCCCGGATCAGCAGCCAAAACGGGCCATGGATGGTGCTGATTCTTAGAGCATTCGCACCTAGAGTTACGTATTCGTGGAGGAAGCGATCGCTATGGTGCAAATAATAGTGAACGATAAGAGTATCGAGGTTGAGGAAGGTCAAACTGTTCTTGAAGCCTGTCTGAGTAATGGGATATTTATCCCGAACCTGTGCTTCTTGAAAGACAGAGAACATCCTCATGCTTCATGCAGGTTGTGTTTTGTGGAAATTGAAGGGCGGCCTGCGCCGGTTCCTTCTTGCACAGTAAACGTTGAAGACGGAATGGTTATTCGGACTGATACCCCCGAGGTTAAGCGCCTTCAGAAATCAGCTTTCAAGTTGATCATGTCGGGCCATCCCTGTCATGCGAAAACCTGCCCTACTGAAAAGCCCTGTACCCTTATGAAAATTGCGAAACACCTTGGGGTGGGCCTTAGCCCGAAGCCTTTGGAGAAACTAGAACGAGACATCCCGGAAGTGGTAGATTTTGGTTTTATGTTTTATTTTCCCTACCGTTGCGTTTTGTGCGGAAGATGTGTACATGTATGCAGAACTCAAAACGAAGGAAAACCGCTACTGACTTTTGCTAGACGCGGATTCGATACTATGGTTGCATTTTTTTCAGATCCCGGTGAAAATGTGGAGGCTAAGTGCAGAAGTTGTCTAGCCTGCATAAACATCTGTCCGACGGCGGCTCTGGTATTGAAAGCCGATGAGCGCAAAACGGCCTAGCTGGCACGAATATTTCATGCTGATTGCGAAGATAGTGAGCACGCGCTCTACGTGTAATTCTAGAAGGGTTGGAGCCGTAATTGTCAAAGACAACCACATCCTGGCAACTGGTTACAACGGCGCTATGCCTGGTGCGCCGCATTGCATTGACGGTCCTCCTATGGAAGACGGATCACCTTACTGCTTCCGCAGAGCTCTGAAAATACCGGACATTGATAAATATAATTTTTGCAGAGCCTCACACGCAGAAGCAAACGCGATAGCTCAGGCCGCGCGCTATGGGATATCTATTCAGGACAGCACACTCTATACTACCCTTGCCCCATGTTATGTGTGCCTAAAACTTCTTGCCATGGCCGGAGTCAAGGCAATCTATTATGAGCAACCCTATGAATCCTCCAGCCCGGAACGGGATGCATTTTGGCAAAAAGCTGTGGAAGAGGCGGGCATAGAAGTTTTCGAGCAGCTCAGGATAAGCGATGAAGCTTTTGAATACATGTTATCCGACATCAGGCAGCTGACGTCTCGCAGAAGGCTGGAGGCAACATCCTGATGGAATTCATACCCCTTTACTGTCGTGACCAGCTTAAGGTGTTGAATTCCAACGGAACCGTGGGAATTATAACCCTGTGGTCCGGCGTTGAATATGTAATAAAAAGGCTGAAGGGAGCGGGAATTGATCTCAATCCAGAAAGAACCCCGGTTGCTGTAGTTGGCACCCTTTACGGAAACGGACTTCGGGAGCTCCTGAGAAATCTGCTGTATAATCCCCAAATAGACTTTTTGATACTGTGTGGAAGAAACCGGTCCGGTTCTGCAGAGCAATTGATCGCTTTTTTTGAGAAAGGCATAGAGCCGGTTCAGAATTCGTCGGTGCAGTATGAACCTTTGCCTGACGGGTCAAAACCTGGAGTTGCACGGATTATCGGAACATCACGGATTTTGGACGACCTGGTCAGACCAGAGATGTTTAGAAAACCACTCAAAGTGGTCTTTGCCGGGGAAGCTCAGGACGATAAAGCAATTTACTTTGTCAGAAAGCTTCTAGAGGAGTACAAACCCGAAAATTCGTTCCTACCTCCACGTCTTCGGGTGCCCCTTCCTTCCATGAAGGTTACCTGGTATCCCAGCAATCCGCGTATGCACTCTATTTGGGCAAAAGATCCATTGACAGCATGGAAAGATCTCATACATACCCTGTACCACTTTGGTCGTCCGGTCCGGCTGAAGAAAGGGCCCAGAAGAGAGCTCCAAAATGTGAAAGTAGTGGTGGAAGACCCTGCTCCTGTTGATCCGGAGGAACTCTCAAAGTACGGCTTTTCCGTTGAGACCATGAAAAAATATCAACGGGAATTCCTATCAGAGCTACTGCCTGAAGATACCACCTACACTTATGGTAATCGCATAAGGGCTCACTTCGGTTTTGATCAAATCGAGAAGGTAACAAAGCGACTTCGCAAAGACTCTGAAGACAGAAAGAGCTACGTAGTGCTCTGGGATCCAAGAAGGGATCTTTCAGAGACTGCAAGCGGACGTCCTTGCCTGGTTTCCATCTTTTTCAGGAAATTTGAGGAAAAACTAACATTGACGGCTACCTTCCGCACCCATAATGCGTTGGACGCATGGCTGGTAAATTTTTATGGGCTCATGGCACTGAGAGATCTGGTGGCAAGCAACACGGACCTTCCCGGAGGAGCAATTACCATTATAAGTCATTCCATAAGTATTGACGAAATGGAGATAGATCGGGCGGCGATTATTGCTGGAGAAAAGGAATTTCGCTACCGTCTGGATCCAATGGGATATTTTCGCATTTCCATAGACAATGGCGAAATAATTGTGGAACATCGTGCGGACGACGTAACGTTGAAGACGTACAGGGGGAAGAAAGCTGCTCGACTGCAACATGAAATTGCCAGAGACGGAGTAGTTTCAGAAATCAGCCACGCTATTTATCTTGGCCGTCAGCTTGAGCGGGCGGAGCGATGCCTTAAAGATGGAACCCCCTTTGTTCAAGACTAATTAAGTCGAAAAATGGATCGTACCGACAAACCAATCGTTTTCTTCGATATAGGGCACACTCTGGTCACGGGTTCTGAAGCATCGCCGAGAAGACTCATTGGCCACAGGTTGGGGCTTACAGAAAGAGAAATCAAAAAGGTGGGCAAAATTGTAATGACCACCAATGCTAGAACACCAAGCCAGCTTACTGAGGTGCTGTGGAACTGCATATCCACTAGCAGAAGCCGAATATCTCAAGAAGATTTACGAAAGGCAGTCAGCGACGTCTGGCAGGAGCAGCTTTGCTGCGTGGAACCTCTTCCTGGTGCCTTTGAAGTCTTACAATCACTTCACGAAAAGGGATTTGAACTAGGTTGTATTTCCAACATCTGGCATCCTTTTTTTGAAGGATTTTCAAGGCGATTTCGCGATTTCATCCCTTATTTCAAGTACAAAATCTTAAGCTACGAAATGGGTGTAAAGAAACCGAATCCAGGAATTTTTGAGCTCGCACTGTCGCTGGCAAAGCGGCCTCCCGAGCTTTGTTGGATGGTAGGTGACACTTATGAATTGGACGTCGCCCCAGCTATGCAGGTTGGAATGAAAACGGTTTGGTACATCATAAGGCCTGATCGAGAAAGGAAGGCACTAGCATCAGTACTGAGAGGTGATCTTCCACCGCCGTATTATGCTGTTTCGGATCTTCAAGAAGTAGAACAACTTTTCTCCACTAAAAAGGCGGAGGCCATATAATCTCTTTTACAGGCCGCTCCTTGTGTTGCTACTGTCGTTATCGCTTCTTTATAGCCTGAGATTTTGGCACGACCGAAATAGTACCGTAGCGATCGTAGGTGACATATTTTCCTTCTACCTGCGAAAGGACAAAGTTTTGCATAAGAGTGGCCACAGCGTCCTGTATAGCTCTGGCCAAAAGAACTTCCGGGTCGTGCTCACCATAAACAGATCGAGGTGTTGTTTTAACTTCCGCTCTGTTCGCCCAAACTATTTCACCAGTGTCAGCATCCTGGATTACAATTCTCAGCTGGACGACGGCTTTGTCAACGCGCCCGCCTTTATGAGCCAGATGAGCTGCCGCCACACCCGCAACTCCCCAAATGGCCGTATTAAAACCACTCCAATCGTTAGATTCAACTATACCGCCCCCAAACCTTGGATGTCCTTCAATTTTTTGATCATCCTCAATAGGAAAATCATCTGGGCCCAAAACAGCACCCATAAGACCACCTATGGCCATCTTATCGATCATTTCATAAGTATCCGACTGAGCTATACCGAAGATGGTTCTCGAACCGACTTTGAAGAAGAAAGGCAGCAATCCTGTCTGTACCGGATTAAAGCTATCATCCTGTCCAGCGCTGAGTTCCACGATCCTGCCACGAACGATATATTTAGCCTTAAAGTAATCGCCTATTTCCTCAATAGTCTTGTGATCCAAAGCTATAAGGCGTTGTTCGTTCCAATACCTTTCTTCGGGCTGATTTCGGCTGAGGTTCATATAAAGAGCGCGGGCTATTTCCTGCTTCATCATGTTTGTCCATTCCCCTGCCAGTTCTTCCCGCAGAACCTGAACCTCCGGGCCCTCATTCTGTTCCGCAAGCTTTTCCCTTATAATCCCTTTCTCCAGCAGGTATGCTATCACATCTTCCTGCATAGCCGGTAGATAACCATATTTTTTAAGCTCGTCCTGAATGGCCTCCATTACCAGGACGTTCCGCCTCCAATAGTCATAAGGCGTACCAAATGTAGTGTAATCAGCAAAAGGAAGTATCACCACTTTCTGAAAGCCACCCACTTGAGATTCCGGCACAACAGGTGAAACCGTTTCAACACTGGTATGACCGCACCCAAATAGTAAAGAAGCAATCATAAAAAAACACAAACCTAAAAGACTTGCCCTTTTCATGAACAGCTCCTTCTTTTTTGGCCCCTTACTTTTGAAAGAATAATGGTCGGGGCGGGCGGATTTGAACCGCCGACCCCTAACGCTCCCCATGCTATTCCGTCTATGTCTTTATATGGACGGTGAGCGTGTGCTAACGGTACGTGTAGAGTAATCAGGCATTTCCGCTATCCATGTCCTTATCTTTTTAGCCTTATCTATTTTGACGAAGTCCGTATCAGTAAGGATTGCAGTTTCGTCATCTTGGACAACGCCGCAGACAAGGGTGCTTTCTATTTCGTAGTCATTTATATCCAGCCCCTTAACATCCACACAAACCTTTCCTTCTTTGGCGAGGCTTCGAACTTTAACCTTAAAACTATATTCTATGTAATCCTTGCTTTTGCTAATTATCTTAACGCCAATAGATTCAAGCTGGACCGAATCAGCAGAGGCAATCTTACAGTAGCACGTCATCAGTAGGCAAAGTAAGATCATTAGTAATGCTCTTAGTATGCTTTCCTTTACTATGTTGCCTACAAAGTACATTTTCTGCCTCCTCATTTCTGCTTGTGTAAGCTTATGCTATTTCGTCAACGACACAGTTTCTCGCAAGTAATTCTACCTTTGTCTCTGACTAGCCGCTTAAGTCCACATTCGTGAAGATAAAACATTGCTTCCTCGCATGAACTTATCTGTGAGCAATACCGTTTTTCCCCTACGCGAACCCTTGAGTGAGTAGTCCCCAAAACAGCCCCCAAAGCCGCTGTTAAGATTTTTCTGCCTCTGTAAGTTGCTGATTTTTCTGGTCGGGGCGGGCGGATTTGAACCGCCGACCCCTAGCTCCCCATGCTAGTGCGCTCACCAGACTGCGCTACGCCCCGACTCATTGTTCCGCATTACTGAGCCTCTATTACCCCGTCACACCCTTAAAGTCAACGACTTTGAGAAAAAGGGGCGTTTGAAAAATCTGCAAACGTCTGACTTGTAAAGCACAGTACAACTGTGCCTTAATAGCTCGCTTACAGAACAAAGTGGAGTACTTCCACACACCTAACAGATTTTTCGAATAATTCTTTTCTCATTATAGACTTTTCTTTTTCGCTTGGTTATGAATAAACGTTTCCAAATCTAAGGGACGTCGGAGGGCATTCTTTTGACCGACGGTGTAGGTCGCGATCTCGCTGAACGGGTGAAAGAGGCGGTAGATATTGTGGATGTAATATCTGAAACCATACCACTCCGACGTGCAGGCAAGCGCTATGCTGCCCTCTGTCCTTTCCACCCGGAAAAAACCCCTTCCTTTTTTGTTAACCCAGAACGTCAGTTTTTTTACTGTTTTGGGTGTGGCGCTGGTGGAGATGTAATTCAATTCATTATGAAGCACAGAGGGCTTTCCTTTGCCGAAGCCATAAGATACTTGGCTGATCGTTACGGTATCAGTATTCCTGAAAGAAGCACCAGCTCGAACAGAAGCTCTTCCCAAAAAAACGAGTACCTTGATTTATTGGAAAAGGCAAAGAATTTTTACCACCATACCCTTTTATACGATTCGAACGGTAAGAAAGCTCTGGATTATCTTAAATCGAGGGGAATCCCTGAAAAACTGATTCGAGATGAAGAGCTGGGTTATGCTCCAGACGACTGGGATGCCTTAGTGCAACATTTTAGGCAAGGTGGGTTGGATACCAAGCTCGGAGAGGAAGCGGGACTTTTTGTTACTTCGTCGAAAGGTTCTTTGTACGATAGGTTCAGAAACCGGGTAATATTCCCTATTCGGGATACCAGAGGGCGTGTAGTTGCCTTTGGTGGACGCAGCATCGATGGATCCGATCCAAAGTACCTAAACAGCCCTGAAACTCCGGTTTACCGCAAAAGAGCTCTTCTGTATCAGTTCGACAGAGCTGAGCGTGCTTGCCGCTCGGCCAAAAAAGGGGAAAGACATGTTTTCCTTGTGGAAGGCTACATGGATGCTCTGGCATTTCACAGGGTTGGCGAATACAGAGTTGTTGCCACACTGGGTACTGCTTTTACGGCTCAGCAAGCAAGATTGCTCAGGAGAATCGCCGATGAGGTAATTCTTGTTTACGATGGAGATGATGCTGGCAAAAGGGCAATGCTGCGTATATTCCCTTTTCTGATTCAGGAAAGGCTGAAGGGTAGCTGTATCGTTTTACCCGACGGGCTAGATCCCGATGACTTTCTGAGCCAGCGGGGGTGGGATGAATTTGAACTCCTTGTGGCAAAAAGAACAGATCTTGGACGGTTTGTTATTGACGAGCATGTTAAGATCTGGGACGGATCTGCCACGGGAAAGCTGGAGATTCTTCATGAGCTTTTTCTCTTATTTCAGAACATAGCAGATCCTCTTTTGCAGAGTGAATATATGCGCTTGGTCACCGAAAGGCTTGATGTCTCTCCTGATGTAATTAGCAAACAATTCCGCAAATGGAGGGGCGTAAAAGCAAAAGTTTCGTTGCCAGCAGAAAGCGACCTTGTGGTCACCAGCACTTCGGAAGAAGGTCTTGTGAAACTACTTATAAAGTATCCTTATTTTGTAAAGGAAATAAGCGAGCATGATTTCAACAGACTGCTTGACACGGTTACGAGTGCTCACGGAACTATACTTCGCGGCGTCAGAGAAGAATGGCTTTTTAGGAAAGATGAGTTTGATATACAGCGAGTTTATGAAAGGATTGACGACCAGGTAGCTAAGGCAGTGTTGTCTCGATACATGGTCGAGGATAGTGTTTATGGAAATACGGAACAGGCTTTTGCATTTTTCAAAGATTATCTTGCTGCATGCCTAAAAAAATCCATCACTGTGCAGCGCGAGAAGTTAAAAGAAAGGCTTTCTGAAGCTGAACAAAGGGGTGATTTCCAGGCTATAAGGGATTTGCTCAGGCAATTACAGACGCTCGATTGTCATTTTAATAAAGGGGGGAAGTGAACCCATGAGCAGGAAATCCAAAAAACAGAGTAGTGATGAAAAAAAGCAAGTTCAGATTGAAGAGTTGAAGGAGTTAATTTCCAAGGGTAAAGAACGAGGATATCTGACCTATGACGAACTTAATGAAGCCCTACCCGAAGACGCTGTATCTCCCGAAAAACTCGATGACATGATGATGATCTTTGATGAAATGGATATAGAGATTGTTGATTCGGAAGACGAAGCGGCAATTGCAAAGGCCCGTACTGGTATTTCCTCGGATGAGGGTGAAGGAGAGGGAGCGGAAGAAACCGAAGAGGATGACTATGAAGATAGCACTGGACGAGTGGCTGACCCGGTCAGGATGTATCTGCGAGAGATGGGGCAAGTAGCGTTGCTGAGCCGAGAGGAGGAGGTGGAAATAGCCAAACGAATAGAAGCCGGTGAGCGAGAAGTTTTCAATGCTATTATGGAGTCGTCCATTGGGATCAGGGAAATTCTTTCAATCAGAGAAAAGTTGGAAAATGAAGCTATAGACGTTACCGAAGTGCTAAGGGGATTGGACGATGACATAACAGACGAGGAGAAGGAAGAGCTCAGGGAAAGGGTAATCACTATCCTATCTCAGGTTGAGAAGCTTGATAATGAAAACAAAAGCATGCAGATCCGACTTCTATCTGATGATATTGATCCAGAAGAGAGGGATCGGCTGAGGGAATCGATTCATGTTAACAAAGAACAAATTGTTAACTTGCTTAAAGGCTTGCAGCTGGGGAAGAACCAGATAGAGAGGGTTATCGAAAAGCTAAATTACTATCTTGAAAACATTGAGCGAGCCGAGCGAGACCTTGAGGAATGCATACTCAGGTGTGGAAAGCCCTTTCAGGAAATTTATAAGCTATACGAGGAAGCAGGTGAACGGGAAAGTGGAGTGGACGAGCTTGCCCGTAGCTTCCGCATAGACCCAGGTGAGTTTCGGACCCTCGTCGAGAAAGCAATCGTAGCCAGGGATAAGATTACCGAACTTGAGATGGAAGCAAAGATTGATTCCAGAACGCTTCGCCAGTTGCTCCGGCGTGTGGAAGATGGTTTGCAAAAGGCCAAGCAGGCAAAAACGGAACTTATCGAAGCTAACCTTCGTCTCGTTGTAAGCATTGCGAAAAAATACACAAATCGTGGACTTCAGTTTTTGGATCTGATCCAGGAAGGAAATATTGGTCTTATGAAGGCCGTGGACAAATTTGAGTACCAAAGGGGCTACAAGTTCAGCACCTATGCGACCTGGTGGATCCGCCAAGCAATCACGCGGGCTATAGCGGATCAAGCTCGAACAATTAGGATCCCGGTTCATATGATAGAAACCATTAACAAGCTTATCCGTACGTCTAGACAGCTTGTACAAGAGCTGGGTCGTGAACCGATGCCGGAAGAGATAGCCGAAAGAATGGAACTTCCGGTGGATAAGGTTCGAAAAATTCTGAGAATAGCCAAGGAACCCATAAGTTTGGAGACTCCTATTGGAGAAGAGGAAGACAGCCATCTTGGAGATTTCATAGAGGACAAGAAGGCCGTTAATCCATCCGACGCCGTCGTAAGATTGAACCTGGTGGAACGTACCAGACGGGCTCTGGCCATGCTCACACCCCGTGAGGAAAAGGTGCTGAGAATGCGGTTTGGTATAGGTGAGAAGGCGGATCACACGTTGGAAGAGGTGGGGCGGGACTTTCATGTAACCCGTGAGCGAATAAGGCAGATTGAAGCTAAAGCTCTCCGGAAGCTGAGACATCCAAGCAGAAGAAAAGAGCTAAAGACTTTTATTGAATGGTAAAATTGAAAGAAATAAACTTGGGAGAAAGGCGGGTCTTTGAAATGGCCCGCCTTTTTTGTGAGGTCATGACTTATGGAATTTTCAACGGCATTGAAAGATTATCCGGAGATTAGATTACAGCGGGGCAGGGATCGCAGGTTATTGTATGGGCATAAATGGGTTTTTAGTAATGAAATTGATGGTCCGGTAAAAGATTTTACTCCGGGAAGCTGGGTAAGGGTAGTCAGTAGTAAGGGCGCCTACCTGGGGTTGGGGTATATTAATCCTCGGTCGCTTATAGCCGTAAGGATCATCTGCCCCGCCGGTACGAGGCCTTCTAGGGATTATTTTCGCAGGTTGATCATTGATGCAGACGCTCGAAGGAAGGAAATTTTTCCGGGTTGTGATTGTTATCGCTTGTTTTTTAGTGAATCGGACGGACTGCCTGGCTTTATCGTGGACCGGTACGGAGATGTGTTGGTTGCTCAAGTTAACACTTATGGTGTAAGCGTTATGCAGGATATGCTGGTTGAGTTTCTAGTGGATATTTTTTCTCCGAAAGCCGTTGTTTATCGCAATGATTCGACGGCACGCGTTCTAGAAGAGTTGCCCTTGGAGAAAGGCATTGCGTATGGAAATCTCCCTGACGAGCACACGGTTGTGCTTGATGGACTAGTTTTTCTGGTAGATACGTTGGAAGGACAAAAAACGGGCATGTACCTGGATCAGAGGGAAAACAGGAAGATATTGAAGCATTTTGTGGATGGAAAGCGAGTATTGGACCTTTTTTGCTATGATGGTGCTTGGTCTTTGTATGCAGCTCGTTTTGGAGCTAAGTTAGTCGTGGGCGTTGATCAGTCGAGCAAGGCTCTGGACCGTGCCAGATGGAACGCTAGAAAAAACGGTTTTCAGAATATATGCACTTTTGTTGAAGCCGACGTCTTCGATTTTTTAAAAGCCAACAGAGAAAAGTTCGACGTAATAGTTTGTGATCCTCCCGCTTTCGTGAAAAATAAAAAGAGTCTTCCTCAGGCTGTAAAAGGTTACACCGACCTTAACCGCCGTGCCATGTTGGCTCTTGCTACACATGGGGTGCTCATAACTTGTTCCTGCTCTTACCACCTTACCGAACAGACGTTTTACGAGGTTCTGATGAATGCGTCCCTTGCCAGTGGCAGGAAATTTGTTGTACTCGAAACACGAGGCCAATCTCCTGACCATCCTGTTCTGCTACCAATGCCTGAAACGAGGTACCTCAAATGTTTTGTAATGAAAAATGTTTGAGTATGTACCCCTGGATAGATTTCTACTCTTTTTCGCACAATCCTGCCGAGCGATTAAAGTACTGGAAAAAAGCAGTTGATATGAGAAAAAAGATGGTAAAAGAATTTGTCGAAGCGGTCGCTTCCAGGAGAAGGACTGGCGAGATAGAATTACTGTGATAACTGCAGAAATTGGAGGAGTCGTCTTATGATTCGATTTGATAGTCGAAAGGTGAATGCCAGGTTTCATAATCCTTTAGAAGGTGGAAAGCTAGTGAACGCAGAACTGGAGTATAGAAGGGATCCATTGCTGGGCCATATAAGTATCCTCAGTGATGGATTGGCCGGCAAGCGGGAAATCCTGTTTCCAAAAACCGATGAAGAATATATTACCAGGTGTGTTAAAGAAACTATGTCAAACTGCTTCCTTTGCGATGATCGATGGAAGAAAACCACTCCCCGATACCCGGATGACCTCATACCAGGTGGGAGACTGATAAAAGGGGACTGTGTGCTTTTTCCGAACTTATTTCCAGTGGCTTCATATCACGCCGTAATAATGGTGGGAAAAGAACATTATCGTCGCCTTTCCGCTTTTTCACCAGATCTTGTAAACGACGCTCTGCAACTAGCCTTTTCTTTTATCAAAAGGGTTTTTGAAAAGGATCAGACTCGTAAATACTGGACCATAAATGCAAACTATCTAGCACCGGCCGGTGCTAGCCTTGTTCACCCTCACTTTCAGTTACTGGGAGATGAAATTCCATCCACGCATCATGAAAGGCTGTTGTCCGCCACTAAGAAGTTTTATGACAGTAACGGGGAAAACTTCTGGAAAGCTTTAGTCAGTACAGAAAAAGACTTAGGACTGAGGTACGTGCTGGAAAAGCAGGGTTGTCATGTACTGACCGCCTTTTCACCAATGGGAACAAATGAAGTACTTGTAGTGTGGCCTGAAATCAGAAGCTTTTTGGATTTTGGTAATGCAGAGATATTAATTATGGCGGAAGCTATCTCTATGACCCTGGGGTTTTACGAACACCTTGGTTTTTCCACATTTAACTTTGCCTGTTTTTCTCCGTCATTAGGCAGTAACGAGAACTGGGGTTCATGCATTATGAGGATCGTTTGCCGTCAGAATATGGTGCCCGACCATCGCACCGACGATTATTACCTACAGAAACTCCTGCAAAATGAAATTGCAATTTATCCTCCGGAAAATTTAGCTTCCATTTTCAAAGCTTTTGTTGGAATAGATTCCTAAAAAGATGAGGGGGAACACTTTCGCATGGCTGTGTTGGATAAGCTAATGAGCAGTTTACGCAAAAATATGCAACAATCATGAGCCTGTTCGAAAAATGCGGAATTTGGAATAGATGTTTATTTTTTATTGGGATTAAGAAACCAGAAGGAAGGAGGTGAAAGTTTGAAGAATTACA
>Ga0190313_1001102_pt1 | contig 14770 bp, 21 predicted proteins | sample 4870071011_MG_FD_169989 | JGI IMG/M metagenome (GOLD analysis project Ga0190313, IMG submission 169989) | Hydrothermal vent sediment bacterial communities from Southern Trench, Guaymas Basin, Mexico - 4870-07-10-11_MG | ecosystem: Environmental > Aquatic > Marine > Hydrothermal vents > Sediment ...
TCTCTTATTTCTTGTAACGGTTTTGGCCTAAGTAATGCCCGAACCTTAGTTTGTATCGGACCCTGCATTCCAGCCAAAACAATTGTATCGCCAGTTCTTATTTTTCCTTCATAGAGTATTATGTCTATGGTTGTTCCTAAGCCCTGCACTTCCTTTACTTCTAGTATTGAGCCCCTTCCGGGCTTTTCAATATCTATGTCCAGCTTTTTCTCCATGAACTTTTGAGACAACCCAGATGCATACAGCAGGAGATCAGGTATTCCCTCACCTGTCTTGGCGGATGTTGGGATTATCAATATTTGCTTAGTAAAGTCTGAAACTCTGTCAAATCTTTCTGAATTAAACCCAAGTTCGTACAGCTTTCCTACTAGCTCATATATCTTGTTCTCTAACTCAAGTTTTACTTTTTCTTCCTGCTTGTTAAAGCTCTCTAAGAAGAAAGCCCCATTGTGAGAAACCCAACCGTTTAGCATATCTATCTTATTCGCTGCCACGATGAATGGAACCTTATACGTTTTTAGAATGTCTATCGCTTCTAGGGTTTGAGGTTGGAGACCTTGATTTATGTCTATAACGAGGATTGCAAGATCTGCTATGCTTCCACCACGTTTCCTTAGATTTGTAAACGCCTCGTGTCCAGGGGTGTCTATAAACAGCAGGCCAGGAATAGTTAACTCTATTCCAAGCTTTTTTAATTTATCTCCACATATCTCCTCAATATTCTTCTTTGGTATCTCTGTTGCACCAATGTGCTGTGTTATCTTTCCAGCCTCTCTTTCAGCGACAGTTGTTCCTCTGATGTAATCTAGTAAAGTCGTCTTCCCATGGTCCACGTGACCAAGGACTGTGATTATTGGTTGTCTTATCATCTAATCCCCTCAGTTGCCCGAGGTTCACTCCACAGCTAGAGTTCGTCTTCACTGTAGACGAACTTGTCCATTATTCTTTCCCATTCTATTAGTTCATTGTCATTGAAAAACCGCTTTATTTCAATTTCTGCCGTTTCTACGCTATCCGATGCGTGTATTATGTTTTTTGACACACTCATTGAATAGTCTCCTCTTATGCTTCCTGGTTCTGCCTCTCTGCCATTTGTTTTACCAACTACTTTCCTTACCACGGTTACAGCATCCTTTCCTTCCCAGACAGTTGCTATAACTGGACCAGACTTCATGAAGTTAAGGAGATTTGGGAAAAATGGTTTGTCTAAGTGATGCTTGTAATGTTCCTTTAGTATATCATCGTTTAGCTTTATCATTTTCATTGCAATTAGCTTCAGTCCTTTCTTCTCTAGTCTGGATATTACTTCTCCCACTATTCCTCTCTGGAGTGTATCAGGCTTTAGCATCACGAACGTTCTCTCCATTTTTCCCACCTTTCTTTTTTGCTTTCTTTTCCAGCTTCTTTTTCTTCCTCAGCTCTCTCCTCTCTTTCTTGCTGAGCTTCTTCTTTTTCTTTTTCTCCACCTTTTCCTCAGCTCTCTCCTTTTTCCTCTCCTTTCCATAGAGTCTTATCTTTTTCTCTAGGTGATAGCTTTCTGTCCATTTAACCTTCTGTGGACTCCTCTTTAGGACAAGCATGTTTCTTTCACATTTTGAGGAGCAAAATGTTAGAAAGCTTCCATCTTCTCTGACCACTATCTTTGCTCTTCCAGGAGCTATATCAGCTCCACAGAAACTACACTTCATAGTATCACCTTGCCCTTATTGGTTTTGCCTCTGTCTTTGTGTCAAGCAATATTATTATATCACCTACTTTTACGGGCCCTTTAACGTTCCTTCTGAGTATTCTCCCTTTATCTGGCCCATCTAGTATTTTGCACATTACTTGGTGAATCTCCCCATATACTCCAGTCCTACCAAGTATCTCCATTATCTCGGCAGGAACGCCTTCACTCAATACCATATTTTACACCTCATTTCTTAAGCTCATTGACTTTTGATATTATACTCGCTACTATGTCCTTTGCATCTCCTTCCTCAAGTATTGCTATTGAAGAGGTAGGAACCTTTATCCCAGATGCCTTCCCTAGTTCTTCTTTAGATGGCACATTTACGTATATTATTCCCTTTTCATCACACAAGACTGGAAGGTGCATTACGATCTCCTTCGGAGAAACGTCTGATGCAATTATGACAAGCTTTGCTTTTTCCCTTTCCACTGCCTTTGTTGTTTCATTTACACCCCTTTTAACCTTTCCAGTCTTTGAAGCTACCTCCACAGCTTTGTATACATCCTTTACCAGTTCTTCTGGTATTTCCATTTTCTCACCTCCTATCATCGGATCATTGATTTGATAGCCCCGGGCAGATCCGAAGGGCCTTTTAGAAAAGCCCCGGGAAAACTGGAACCTGCCCGGAATAGGGGACACAAGGTCCCCAAATAGCCCCGGGCGGATTCGAACCGCCGTCGCGAGGTCCAGAGCCTCGCATGCTTGGCCGCTACACCACGGGGCTTCACGTGAATATTATTGATGCGTATCCTACGCATGTGGGTTCCCCAGTTACATCGCTTGACGTTGAGTAGTCTACTAGTATACCTCTTGTTGCTCCTCTCTCACTTGCGAATACAGCAGCAGTTGCTATTGCGCCATATCCACATGCACTAACATTCTTTTCTGATATCCTCTTGTAAAACTCTCTGACGTCTAAATTGGTTATCGCCTCTATTGCATATTTGTCATTTTTCTCAGCTTCCTCTACAGGTACATAATGGCTGAAATCACTTGAAGCTAAGACAAATGTATTCTCTGGAAGTATATCTGCTAAGGCTTTACCCAATTCTGCAGCAGTGCTCATACTTTGGTCACCAAGCATTATTGGAACAATGTCAAAATCTTTTAGGAAGTATTGCGCCAATGGCAATTGTACTTCTATAGAATGTTCCATTGCATGGGCTTCAGGGTCTGTTACAGCAGAGGTTACAGACTCACTGATCTTGTTCGCTATTTCTTTGTTGATCTTTACTTCCCCAATTGGTGTTATCCAATTTCCATTGTTATATACTGCGATTTCGTTCTTATAGGAAGCAACACCCACATGGTCCGGACCTATTATCACAAGTGTTTTTGGATTGGTGTTTCTTATAACCTTAAATGTTTTTGCAGCTGTTCTCCCAGAATATATGTAACCTGCATGTGGGCTTACTCCGGCAATGGCTGTTAGGCTAGTCTCTCCACTGGACGAATCTAGCTCTGACAACAGAGCCATTAGCTCATCCTTTCTGTCAGGATAGAACTGCCCAGCCACTGCAGGCTCTCTCATTTTTGGCTCACCATCTCAAATTCCTCTAATGGGACCTTGAAATCTGATTTTTTCTTTATCACACCTCTTCTTAGTAGGATTTCTCTTGCTAGTATCCAGTAAAGCAATGCCAAGCTTTTTTTACCTTTGTTGTTTGCTGGTATTATCAAATCAACGTCCTTTAGATTGTTGTTCGTATCACATATTGCTACCACAGGTATCATTACTTTTCTAGCCTCTACTAGTGCTTGCTTGTCTATTGCTGGATCTCCGACAAATACAACGTCAACCTCAACGAAGTTTGGATTGTTTGGGTTTGTAAGTGTTCCAGGTATGAACCTTTTTACAACAGCTTTTGCTCCAATTAATTCTGCGAATTTCTTTGCAGGTTTTCTAGCATAAACCCTTGACGCCACAACTAGTATCTTGTCCGGATCGTATTTTGACAGGAAGTCAGCAACTATTTTTATTCTTTCATCTATAGTTTTCACATCAAGTATGTGCAAACCATCTTGTCTTGTTTTGTATATATATGGTTTCATGTGTCCGCTCTTGAACTGGGATCCTATGTGTATTCCTGCTTTTAGATAGTCCTCAAGCGGGACTAATAGATTGTCAGTTTGCTTATCAGTAACTTTTTCATCCTTGATCTTCTTTACACGACTTGTTCTAGGTTTTGTCTTTCTTGGTTTTCTCCTTTGTGTTCTCCTTCTTTTTTCCACCATCTTACCACCCCATAAAAGAGTGGGGCCGCCGAGAAATTCGGGCATTCATCGAATGCCCTTCGAACTCGGGTCACCGGCACCCCAAGCCGGGAGGATGGCCTGGCTACCCTACGGCCCCACTAAACTCTCTTGTACTTTGCAACAGTTGGCATTAGTTCAACATGGCTTAGGAACATCCTCCTGCAACAGTATCGTGTGTATCCAAGTTGATCCAGGACCTTCTCTGGCTTTTCCCCCTTTTCTACTTTGTCAAGGAATTTATCCCAATCCTTGCCTATTACAGCCCCACACGTAAAACATCTTATCGGAAATTTCATTTTCTCACCTCATCTAAAGCTCTTCTGGAATCTTGCTCTTGCACCCTTTCTCATGTATTTCTTTGGTTCTTTCCTTCTTATGTCATCTACGAGTATTGACCTATCGTAATTTAAGTATGCATTTTTCAGATCTTCACTCTCTGTGATTTTTACTATACCCTTAGCAACAGCAACCTTTACTGCTTCAGCCTGCCCCATGAATCCTCCGCCTTGAACATTGACGTCTATGTCAAGGTTGTTTATGACCTTTTCTCCAAGAACGTCAGATGCTATCCATACAGGTAGGAGCATTTCCTTTCTTGCGATTTCAGGTTCTATCAAATCAACCTTCTTTTTATTTACTCTGTATTCTCCATTTCCCTTTACTATCTTTATCCTTGCTCTGGCTACAGCTGATTTCTTTTTACCTTTTGTTAGCACAATTTTTTCCTTCTTTTTTGTTTTTGTTGATTTAGTCCCAGTTTTCTTAGTTGTTTTTCTCACCATTTAGATCACCCTTTCCAACCAAGCATTTTTGCTAGCTCTTCAACAGTGATATAATCCCCTTTATACAGGTTTGTCTTAATCTTGGTTACATCTTTGTAGTCCTCAGGAGACCCAATAAATACTCTAAGATTTCTGAGAAGGTTTCTTCCTCTGTTTGTTTTTGGGAGCATTCCCCTTATTGTTCTTCTCACGAGGAGATCAGGTCTTCTTGGGAATTTTGGCCCCTTTCTTGGATTTGCAATGTCTGCTCTGTCTACCCTTTGCTTGTATTTTTTGAATATGTAGTCCTTGTTCCCTGATATAATTGCCTTTTCAGCGTTTATTACTACCACCTTTTCACCCTTCACTAACTCTTTTGCTGCCCTTGTAGCTAGCCTTCCGAGAATAGTATTTGTTGCATCAATGACTATCATCCTCATCACCCTATAATTTTCACCTTCTTACCTTCTGGATTCTTTTCAGCTATCTCTTCAAGGGATAAACATTTTCCACCAGCCTTTTCAATTTTTTCTTTGGCTGTATTTGAGAACCATACAGCACCAACTGTCACTGGATGATCTATATCTCCGTTTCCCAGCACTTTTCCTGGAACTACAATTGTGTCGCCCTTTTCTGTCATGGCATTTATCTTCCCAATATTTACCTCAGCTAACCTTTGCCTAGGTCTGGTTATTCTCCATGCTATGTCTTTCCAGACCTTCCCTGGCTTCTTCCCAATTTTTCTTGATATATACTCTCTCATTTTTGGTTTTTTCTTATGTAATACCATTTTAACTCCTCCTTACGCTCTTCACTCGGAGAGGAGAGCCGATACGTCGGCTCGCGGACGTGCCGACACAGGTGGCACAAGGCCACCTATCTCACCGACGATACGTCGGCTCGCGAAGGCCTACCTTGTGTAGTCCGCTCCCGCGAGCCGGAACATGCGGCTCTATGCGGGGGACGGGATTTGAACCCGCGCAGGCCTAAGCCACAGGACCCTCAATCCTGCCCGTTTGACCAGGCTCCGGCACCCCCGCGATCATTTAATACTTTCTTCAATTTCCTTTGCCTTTGAGATTAGTATCTTGATTGCCAAGTTCAATGCTTCCTTTGCGCTCATTTGACCATTTGTTTCTATGAAGAATACATACTCATTTCTGTTTGGTGTGACCTTTGCTCCGAATTCTTCGCATAGCCTGCATCCATTGCATTTTAGTTTGTCAAAGCTAATCTTGTTACCCTCTAGCTTCAATGCCTTTCTTGGACATGCCTTCACACATGCGGCTTTGTCTTCGCATCCTTTTACGTCCACGTCGTGGACCATGTGATAGCTCGCTAGTCCCACCTGCCATTTTGCATGCTGTTCTCCCTTTCCAGGGATTGCCTTTGCTTCTAATCTAAGTCTCTGTCCATCCAACAGGTCTATTATAGGTATCTTTCCACTTACTGGCCTAACTCGTGGATCAGACGAATGGAGATCAGACGAGTAGACAGTCTTTGGACCTTCAACGTCTAATGTCAATGTGACAGAGTACTCATTCTGCTTTTCCTCTGTTAGTGGAACTGGCAACATTTTTGGATCTACCTTAAGTGGTATCATTGCTAGCCTGTGGGTTATGTATTCGTCCCATAGAGAGGATGAGTTTTCATAGATATACACTTCATCTATTGCCATTGTCGGAACTTCTGCAAGTATCGTCCTTCTTATACCGTTTACTATTGCAGGTTCTGTATCTGTTATTAACAGCTTAAGATATTTGTCCTTGTCTTCCAATACCTTTACCTTCATCAGACTCTCCTCCCTCTCCTTCCACCTGGAGGTCTTGTCCCATCTCTTGGTATTGGAGTTACATCCTCTATCAATTCAATTCTAAGTCCAGCTCTAGCCAAAGCCCTAATTGCTGCTTGTGCTCCAGGACCTGGCTGTTTTGATTTGACCCCTCCAGGTGCTCTAACACGAACATCTACTCTTGTAATCCCTCTCTCCTTTGCCTTGGCCGCTACTTCCTCTGCAGCCGCCATAGCTCCATATGGAGAGGCTTTCTTTGTTCCTGATGTTTGCATAGCTTGACCAGAAGATGATTTTGCAATGGTTTCAGCTCCTGTTATATCTGTCAGTGTGATTATAGTGTTATTCTTAGAGGCATATATGTGAACTATTCCTTTTATCTCATTGGCCATTTGCATCACCGCCCTCTACGTTTGCAGGCTGTGGAGACATTTCAAGAATCTTTGGTGTTCCTTTGTAGTAACCAATCTTATCCTCTTCCTCTCTTCTAACTATGTATCCAGGAACAGTTACTTTCCTTCCGTTTATTGATATCAAGCCATGGACTATGAACTGCCTAGCTTGTTTCATTGATCTAGCTAGTCCCTTTCTGAAGACCAAGGTTTGTAGTCTTCTATTCAGCCAGTCGGTTATACCAAGTGAAAGCACATCATCCAGGCTGGCCTCTTCCCCTAGCAGACCAAGCCTATACAGTCTTCCAAGCAATTCTTTAACTCTGATGTCTTTGTCTTCTCCTCTGTAACCAAGAAGCGCTCTAGCTCTCATTCTAATTTCCCTTATTCTAGTTTCTGCTTTCCAAATCTCCCTTTTGTTCTTTAGCCCGTATTCCTGCATAATCTTTTTTTCTTCCATGATTCTATCCTTTTCCCAAGGATGTCCAGGTGTGTCAAATTTTTTCCTTCTTCTCCTAGGATCTCCCATTTATACCACCTTATTTGCCCTTACCAGCTTTTCCTGGCTGGTTCTTCTTTCTTTGTACACCAACGGCTGGTCCTTTCCTAAATGTACTTCTTGTTCTTTGTCCCCTAACAGGTAGTCCTCTAGCGTGTCTAATTCCCCTATAACTCCTCATTTTCTTTTCTCTTTCTATGTCTTGTTTTATTCCAAAGTCTAGATCTGATTCAGTTAGATGAACGTCCTTCATTTCAATGGGATCTTTCCTCCTATTCACCATCCAAGCAGGAATCCCATGCTTTGTTGGGTTTAGAATTATATCTTCCAATGTTTGGGTTTGCTCTTCTGTTAGTTTTCCAACCAATTCATCCTTATCAATACCTAGTTCCTTACTAGCTGTTTCAGCTATTGCATTTGCCAGCTTTTGTCCAACTCCTTTTATTGCTGTTATAGCTTTTGGGATTGGCAGATGTCCATCAAGATCCTTATTTGCAACTCTAACTATTCCTCTAATTTCATTCTCCATGCTAACCACCTTTTGCCTTGGCACCAGAACTAGCGGCGCCAAGGGTCAATGCCTTTCGGCTCGCCCCAGCTAGGCTTAATATTTTTGAATTGAGGTATTTAAAAAGCTTTCTTTGATTTTTACTACTATTTGACCTTAGTCTGACCGGTCTAAATAAGGTATTGTCTATAAGGTGTTGTCCACAAAAATGTGGATAACTCTTTTTAAAGCGAACAGCCAAAACTAAACGCATGATATACCTAGACAATGCCTCTACTACAAGGGTAGATAATAGAGTCCTAGAAGAAATGATACCTTACTTTACTGAGAAATACGGCCTTCCAGGCGGGGAATTCGGGCATAGGTTTGACGAGGAGGCTAGGGAGGCAGTGGAAATAGCTAGAGCCAGGATAGCTAAGAAGATAAATGCAAAACCAGATGAGATAATATTTGTATCAGATGAGACAGAAGCAGATAACTTAGCGATAAAAGGTCTAGCTCCTAAGAAACCTGCGACTAGCGTAATAGATAGGAAATCAATAATCAAGACAGTGGAAAAGCTAGGAGGAACAAAGTTAAAAGTGAATTCAATTGGAAGAATAGATGAATTATCAGCCGATATTGACTTGTTAGCTACCCACGTGGTTAACTTTGAGATAGGAACTGTTCAAGACATTAAAGCGTTGATAGATGAGTCTCACGATAAAAATGCTGTGGTATACCTAGACGCGAATCATGCATTTGGCAAGATTGAGCTGGATGTAAAAAAGCTAGGCGTTGATTTAATGAGTTTTTCCTCCCATTTAATATATGGACCAAAGGGAGTGACTGCCCTATATATTCGGGACGGAGTAAAGATTACACCATTATTTAATGGGGACTTTAGGGAATTCGGCCTAAGACCAGGAATGATAAATGTTCCTTCAATAGTAGGATTTGGAAAAGCAACGGATCTTTTGGCTGAAGTGAACTGGAAGAGGATAAGGAAGATGAAGAATGCATTGGCCGATGAGTTATTATCAATAAAGGATGCAAGATTGAATGGTAGCTTGGATGAATCGTTATCAGCTCCGGACATACTCAATCTTTCATTCCTTGGAGCTGAAGGAGAGAGTTTGTTACTTCATTTAGACCTAAGAGATATAATTGTTTCAACTGGATCTGCTTGTTACTCGCAAGAGCTTCAGCCAAGCCATGTAATTAGAGGGATAGGAGGGTCTTATGAAGAGGCCCATGGATCAATAAGATTCAGCTTTGGCAAATACAATACAGAAGAGGAGATACCAAAGGTTGTGAATGCAATGAAGGATGTGGTTGCAAAGATAAGAAGCATAAGTTCAGGTGTGGTTTGATGCTGCTAGATACTAGAGGTAAGAAATGTCCTGAGCCTTTGGTCATGTTTAGGAGGGCTATTAAGAAAATGAAACAAGGAGAGAAGATAGAGATTGTCGGGGATGATGAAAGATCAAGTGCAGAGATAGTAATGGCTGCTGATGAGCTTGGCATGAAGGTTTTAGAGCTTTCAGGTGATAAAGAATGGAAAATAGTGATAAAGAAGTAAATAAAGAGATAGGGATAGGATACTCAAAGAAGGTTTTGTACTATTTCTTTAATCCTGTTAATGTTGGTGAGATAAAGGATCCGGATGTTACAGCTAGAGTTGGGAGTCCAGCATGTGGAGATATGATAAAGCTTTATGTCAAGATTGATGGAGATAGGATCTCTGACATAAAGTTTAGGTCATATGGGTGCGCATCAAATATAGCTACTGCATCCTTGGTTACAGAATTAGTGAAGGGGAAAACAATAGATGAAGCCAGAAGATACACCTTTACGGATGTGGTTGAAGGGATAGGGGGATTGCCAAAGGTGAAGTATCATTGCGCGGTTCTAGCAGTGGATGCTTTGAAAATAGCTTTAGACAAATGGGATGTTAAGAGAGGAGTCAAGCCAATAGATGAGAAGTTTGTAAGGGAGATTCTTAGGGGAGTGATAGACCCAGAAACAGGGGAGAGCATTCTGCAAAGCGTCAAATCTATTGAGATAAAAGATGGGATAAAGATAGTTGTAAAAGGCATTCCGGAAGAGGGCAAGGAGATAGTTAGAGAGCAAGTTTTGGACGCATTTGAAGATTTAGATATCAAAGTGGAGTTAGAGTTTGAGTAGCTTTTCGGCTAGTTTCTCATACTCCTTCTCGCTACCCTTCGGAACGCCCTTCATCAATACCTTCCCATTCTTCATTATAGTTATCCTCACGTCATATCCACAGTCTCCAACTTTTAGAAAAACAACCATACCCTTCTTTTCAGCCAGGAGCACTCCTCCCTCTTCAATCATTAACTGTTTGGCCTTTTCTAGGTCAATTGTTTTTTCTTTATCCGGTATGAACGTTATTGTCTTTGAAGATGGACATACCTTCATTTTCATTGTTACTCCCTCATACAAGTTCTCTTAACACATCTAACATTTTTTCTATTTCTTCCTTTGTGTTATAGCAATGATAGCTCGCCCTAACTGTTCCTTCCACACCCAATTTTTTCATTAGAGAAGACGCGCAATGATGACCAGATCTAACTGCAATGCCATTCATATCTAGGAATCCAGCCACTTCATGAGGATCTAAATTTCTGACATTGAATGATATCACTGCAGCCTTTTCCCTTGGTCCATACCATTCTATCCCTAATTCATCTAATCCATCTAGTGTCATCCTTGTCAGTTTTTCTTCATACCTTTCTATCTTGTCGAGCCCAATGGATAATATGTAATCCACCGCAGCCCCTAAGCCGATTCCTCCAGCAATGTTTGGCGTTCCTGGTTCAAAGGACCAAGGGAATTCTTCCAGTGTGTAGCTTAGTGTTTTCACATCTGAATCTGATACTGTTCCTCCACCAAGCATAACTGGCTCAACGAAACTCTTTACCTCCTCCCTTATATACAGGCCTCCAATCCCTGTTGGACCTAGGAGACCTTTGTGACCAGAGAAAGCAAGGAAGTCTATTCCCAGCCTTTTTACATCCACAGGCATGTGTCCAACGCTCTGTGCGGCGTCTAGTAGGATCAGGCTATTGCCTTCTCTAGCTATCTTTGATATCTCTTCTACTGGTTGAATGACTCCTAAGACATTTGAGACATGATGGGTTGCTATTAATGAATTTTTAGCTTTGCTAGCTAGATCCTCTAGATCAATATTACCTTCTTTATCTGTTTTTACTATTTCTAGCTTTATCTTTCCTAGTTTTGCCAGTCTAATCCAAGGTATTAGATTTGAATGATGTTCCACCTCTGTGACCAGAACCTTTTCTATTCCTGCTTTCTCAAAGTCTAGTCCCAGTGCAATTGCGTTTATTGAGTATGTTGTCCCGTATGTTAGAACTATCTCATCTTCTTTAGCATTCAATAGCTTAGCTACTTTTCTATGGGCTTCTTCATATGCCAGGCTAGCCTCTTGGCTGAGCTTGTGTACTCCTCTGTGTATGTTTGCCCTATACTCTAAGTAATAGCTGTTCATAGCCTCTATGACTGGCCTAGGGGTTAATCCGGTTGCTGTGCTGTCTAGGTATACATACTTTTCCAGAAGAGGTATGTCCTTTCTTATGTCATCGGGTATCTTTTTCATGTTAGATTACTTACATGACCTACTTTTAAAAAACCAGTGGTCGTGCGCTGATGTCATATCCCACGTATTTCCACATTTTTAACGTACTTCTTTACAGCTTCAGCAAACTCTTTTAGCTTGTTTGGAGGATAGGGGATCATGTTGTCTGCAGAAAGGGTATGCTTGTTCTTAAATTGTTGTATATAATACCTCTTTGCTCCTTCTATTAATTGCCCAATCTTCTCAAAATCCTTGATGCCGAGCAATGGAAACGCTGTTGTTCTGAATTCATACTCTACGTCTCCATGGAGTAAGATAGATATGCTTTCCTTTATTTTGTCTGTGTCTACTTCAGTCCCTACTATTTCAGAGTATCTTTCCAGAGGCGCTTTCACATCCATTGCGATATAGTCTACTAGACCATTGGATATTGCCTTCTTTGTGATATCTGGGAACGATCCGTTTGTGTCTAGCTTTACTAGAAATCCTTTGTCCTTTACTTTTTGCATAAATTTCAAGAGCTCATTTCCATGAATAGTTGGTTCTCCTCCAGTAATCTCCACCCCCTCAATGACGTTATTCCTCTTTTTGAGCCAAGAAAATATCTCGTCTTCAGGAATTGGTTTTAGCTTTTTAACCATTTGAGGTAGGACTAGCTCATAGTTATGGCAGTAGGGGCAACGAAAATTACATCCAGGTGTGAACAGTATTGTGCAAACCTTTCCTGGAAAGTCTATAAAAGAGACCTTTTCCCAACCGACGATTTTCATACTCATACAACCACCATACATGTTTAGAGATGGATGTATCTCCTCTCTCTAAACTCTTCTTGCTTACCATCGTTCCATTGATTTACTGGTCTGAGGTATCCGACCACCCTAGAATAAACCTCGCATTTTGTCCTTTTGACAGATTTTGACCTGGCTTGCTCTTCTGTGATTCCTAGTTCTGCATCACATATTGGGCAATATTCGTGCTCTCCAGGAATATATCCGTGAATAGGGCATATGCTAAATGTAGGTGTTATGGAGATATAAGGTAGGTGGTAATTTGAGAAGACAGTTTTGACAACCTTTTTTGCTGCTTCCTTGTCTAATCTCTCACCAACGAATATATGAAGCACTGTTCCTCCTGTATATCTTGTTTGAAGTGGATCCTGGTTATCTAAGATTTCAAATAGATCATCTGACCAGTACACCGGCGGGAGTGTGGAATTTGTGTAATAAGGTTCTGCATGTCTTTCTCTCCAAGCTTTTTCATTTGCTACTGTTATGCTTGGATATTTCTTTTTGTCAATCCTGGCTAGTCTGTAGCTTGTCCCCTCTGCTGGAGTAGCTTCTAGATTGTATAAATTACCGGTTTCCTCTTGGAATTCTCCCAACCTGTCCCTCATATAATCCATTACTCTTATTGCAAATTTTTGGCCTTCTCTTGTAGTGATTCCTTCACCCATAAAGTTTAACAAGGCCTCATTCATGCCCACTAAACCGATAGTAGAAAAATGGTTCTTCCAGTATTGACCATAGGTTTGTTTTATTGTCCTGAGATAGAACTTTGAGTAAGGATATAATCCCTTCTCTGTAAATCTTTCTATGACCTTCCTCTTTATTTCTAGGGAGGTTTTTGCAAGTTCCATTAATTCATCCAGTTTTTGGAAAAGCTCAGAGTCGTCCTTGCTTAGGTAGCCTATCCTAGGCATGTTTATTGTTACAACACCTATGCTTCCAGTAAGTGGATTCGCTCCGAACAATCCCCCGCCTCTTTTCTTGAGTTCCCTAGTATCTAATCTGAGCCTGCAACACATTGATCTAACATCATCTGGTTTCATGTCCGAATTGACGAAGTTAGCGAAATAAGGTATACCATATTTTCCAGTCATTTCCCAGATCAAATCTAATTGTTCGTCATCCCATGGAAAGTCCTTTGTTATGTTGTAGGTTGGAATTGGGAATGTGAAGGGCCTTCCATTTGCATCTCCCTCTGTCATCACCTCTGCAAATGCCTGATTAAACATGTACATTTCTTCCTGGAAATCACTGTAAGTTTCATTTTGTTCTTTTCCCCCCACTATTACATATTCATCTTTCATGAAATCAGGGATAAATAGATCTAGCGTTATATTTGTGAACGGGGTCTGGAATCCAACTCTAGTTGGAACATTTACGTTGAATATGAACTCTTGGAGGACCTGCTTTACTTGCTTGTAATCTAGTTTATCATATCGGATGAACGGAGCTAGGTATGTATCAAAGTTAGAAAATGCTTGTGCTCCTGCAGCTTCCCCTTGGAGAGTATAAAAGAAGTTTACTACCTGACCAAGTGCGGATCTCAGGTGTTTTGCAGGTTTAGAGCTTATCTTTCCAGGCACACCAGTAAACCCAGACACGAGGAGATCTCTTAGATCCCATCCCACACAGTAAGGTGCTAGAAGACCTAAATCATGAATATGGAAATCCCCTTCCTTATGCGCCTTTCCTATCTCTGGAGGATAAATCTTGTTTAACCAGTAGTTTGCTATAATTGCCGAGGAGATATGGAAGTTTAATCCTTGGAGGGAGTAAGTCATGTTTGCATTTTCTTTAACTCTCCAATCCATTTGGTTTATATAGGAATCAACGACTTCAATGTTACTCATCAATGCAGCCAATTCTCTTAACTCTTGATGTTGCTTCCTATATAAGATGTATGCCTTTGCTGTCTTAGCATGGCCATTTTCTATTAATACCTTTTCCACTACATCTTGAACATCTTCGACGCTTGGTGTCTCTTCGGGGCCAAATCTATTTTCTAACTCTTTCACAACCTTGTCTGCCAACCTTTCTGCAATTTTCTTATCTCGCCCTCCAACGGCTTTAGCAGCGCTAAATATTGCTGAGACTATTCTTTCTTTTTCAAACGGAACAATTCTCCCATCCCTTTTTCGTATATATCTAATCTTCGGCATTTTATCACCTCATTTTTAAATATAGCTAACGCTACACTCATTAATCGAACTTTTTGTTGCGAACTGTTTAGTATTTCGAATTGTTTTACGCGCGTTCAAGTAATGCACTACTCATATTTATACTTTTCCATTCGGATTACGAACCTACTTTTTATAGAGATTTAGCTTTTCTAACAGAGAATTAGGAGAACTTACGCTTAGCCTTCTTCTTTGCACGCTTTCTTTCTAACTCTTCTGCCTCTTTTCTCATAGCCTCTATTATCTTTTCAACCGCCTTCTCCCTTTCCT
>Ga0190313_1001103_pt1 | contig 14764 bp, 12 predicted proteins | sample 4870071011_MG_FD_169989 | JGI IMG/M metagenome (GOLD analysis project Ga0190313, IMG submission 169989) | Hydrothermal vent sediment bacterial communities from Southern Trench, Guaymas Basin, Mexico - 4870-07-10-11_MG | ecosystem: Environmental > Aquatic > Marine > Hydrothermal vents > Sediment ...
TTAATATATGGAGCCCTTCTCTGAGCATCATAAGAGAGAATAAAATCTTGCTTTTGCTTTTTGTGGCTTTTACAGCCATAGCACCTTTAACAGCATTGCAAAGCCAAGGAATTTTTGTTGGATTCAGGAAAGCTGAATACTCATTTGTTCAAACAATCGTAAGTTTTGCCCGCATCGGAATTGTTCCATTTTTAACTGCTTTTGGTGCTCTTGGAATCTACGCTTCCTACGGCTTAACACCCATACTGGCTTTTCTGCTCGGATTTTTCTTAATTTCGAGGGTATGCAAATACAGACCCTTTCCTTCAGTAAAAAGAGAAGTAATAAACGATTTATTCCATTTCTCATCCGGCAACTATATTGCAAGAATATTTGAGGGTTTGCCTGGTCTTATCTTACCAATAATGGTTGTTAATATGCTTGGTGCAGAAGCCAATGCTTACTTCTTCATCGCCTGGGCTATTTCAGGTCTGTTACTTGTAATTCCCAGAGCTACTTCAACTTCACTGCTTGCCGAAGGTTCTTACGACGCTGAAAAGATTAGATTTAATTTAATAAGGTCTGTAAAATTCATTTTCCTCCTGCTCATACCTGCAATAGCCTTCATATTCTTATTTGGTGATTACTTACTTTCAATATTTGGGAGACAGTATGCGGAAAACAGCTTTGATGTTTTGAGAATTTTAGCTTTAGCGTCAATTCCCTCTTCAATTAACGTTTTATACGCATCTATTAAGCGGGTCAAGAAGGAGATAAAACCACTGATGTGGGTTTATGGAAGTATTGCGATTCTTACTCTGGTAGGAAGTTATTTTTTGATGCAGAGCAGGGGGATAATAGGGATAGGAATTACGTGGGTTTTGGCTAATGGATTGGTTTGTATTTTCATTGCTTTAAAGCATAGAGCATATTTCCAACTATTTTTACGGTAAATCCTTTCTCTTCAAGAAAATCTCTTAACCTTCCCATCTATATAATTAAATGCTTCATCGCCTTTCTCTTTGTGAAGATGCAAGATTTTTTGAAGATAAAGTGCCCGTTCTTATGCTCTCTAAGACTGTGATACATCTTATCATAAACCACCCGTCATTCTCTTATTGATAGATATAGTTTATCCAAAAAATAGAGAAACTCTACCTTCATGGTTTGAGTCAAGCATCTTTAAAAGTAGACGTTTATCTGAGTATCCTAATGAACCAGCAAAATCACCAAATATCACTCAAACACCTCCAGCATTTTAATTTCTAAGTCTTTTAACAGCCTATCCCTAATGAGAAATAACTGCTTTCTTTCCTTAACATTGTTCTCAAGCAAATTCAAAGCCCTCAACACCTCTTCTCTTAACATATGTCCATTAATAACCAAATGGGGTAGGTCTACATAGCTTGCAAAATATTCACATTTCCTTGCATATGGTATTATGATAAAAGGTATACCAAAAAGCAAAGAGAATACTAAAGAATGATATGCCATACCAATAAATATGTCAAAGCTACTATATAGCTCCTCCAAGTAATCTAGGTCAAATTTTAATTTAGCAACGATAACATTTTTCACTTTTTGAGATATCCTCTCTGCTAAATAGTAATCTGATTGCGAAAATGGCACAAGAGTAACCTGATATGATTTAACGAGCTCGCTTAGGAGTGTTTCAATGCTTTGCATAATGAATTTATCGTCGATTTTTCTTATGTTAATTCCTAGCATCTTTGCGTTTGTTTTCTTTTTAATATTTATTTCGCGTTGGGCGCGTTGAGTAAAGAGAAGAAACGTAATGTCAGGTAGTAGGAGGGTTTTTTTATTTCGTTTAATAGATAGTAAAAATTTCTTAGAGTTCGGATCACGCACCACTATTGTATCTGGTAATTTCAATATCAGCCTCAATATCTGGATTAGTATAGGTCTATCCACATCAAATCCTTGAGAAAGCATAATCACTTTTTTCGAAAAAAATTTCGAGATAAGGAGTATAAGGGAATAACCAAGGACATTTTTAAATCTATTTTGAATCAATGTTCCACTCCCAAATACTATTAAATCGGATTTTATGATTTCCCTAACAATAGAAAGGAAATTAAAGAAGTATATAGTTTGGACTTCACATAATATTTTAAGAAATTCTTTTGTAAAATTAGGTCTATGTGAGGTCACGATGAGGTGAATAGTACTGCCATATTTTTTAAGAAGTAAAGAGACAACTGCTTTAAGCGATAATTCATCTCCTAAATTCATGGAACCATACCAACCAATTAAAAGTATTCTCGATGGTAATTTATTCTGACTCATTCTCTCATAACCTCTTTTACTTTTCGATGTTAACGATTATCGACAATGACAGCTACATCCTTTCTCCTTCTGACATCTAATCCTATCACTTCCTCTAATTTGTTTTCTCCACAACCTATATCAAGAATAAACTTACCATGCATGGCAAATTACCCCTCCACCACTGTTATAAATCATATTCATTTTCCCAAAAATATCTTGATAATCTGATGTTTTGTAATATATCTCATTTCTCTTCTTATCAACTACAAAGATAAAGTTGTCGTGAATGTTGTGATAAGCGAGAAAAACATATCCATCTCTTACACCACTTTTCAATACTTTTTCTATTCCACTTGTTCTCGGTTGCGTCAGATTGCACACGATTTTTCCTCCGTATTCTCTAGGTAAATGTAGCGTAAACAAATGGCTGTCAGCCACAAGGGAGTCCACATAAATCCTCCTTTCTGGATCCTGGTGTATAAAAAACCAGGCAGTAGCTTTAATCGTGGAATCCGGTTCCCAGCCCCAGTATATGAGACGTTTGAAATGCACATTATCACTTTCCAAAATTTTCTCTTTAAAAGTACCACATAACGACATGTCTCTTGCTTCTCCTGTTACAGCGTTTATCGTATTTGCAACGATCCCATAGTTAAATGCGAAGAGAACAAAAAGGAAAGCTGCGAAAACAAGCAAATGTTTTCTCTCGTCTTTCACGCTCATTAGTTTAAGAATCTCTGACAATCCCCACATCGCCAAAGGAGCGGTAAGCAGTAGCGAAAATCCGAAGATTCTTGGCATACCCATCTGAGTCAAACCAAGTAAAACACAGCAGAAAGCAAGTGTGAGAATCGCATATCTTGCATCAATTCTATTCTTTAGATATAGATACAAAAGCTTCACGGCACCGATAATTATGAAAATCAAAAGAATAAAGAGAAGCCACTTCGTTGCTTCAAGCGAGAAAGAGGGCGTTACAGATCTCGTGACAAAAGCTCTCATTGCTGCTGATTCTTCAGGCGAGAAGAATTCCTTGAGATTTGATATTATGTGGTTGCCAAAATTCACTCCCCAATTGAAATTCTGTGCTCCAGAAGTATACATATACCATGAAAGCGCCATCGTAATAAATAGAACGATGAAAGTATAAGATATAAATTCGCCCTCAGAATCTCTGAATTTTTTCTCATAAAAATATAATACTGAGATTAGTATGAGGAGAAACATAAACATGTAAGCAGTTCCATAATGTGAAGCGATCAATGAAAATGCAAAAATGATGAATAATAAAGATTTGCCACTTAGTTTAATTTCGTCGCTTGTAAGTAGAAGTAAAAGTAAGGAAGTGAAAAAGAAGGCGGAGCTTGTCCTAGAAATAAATACAGGTCCCTGAATAAAGAAAGGATAAAAGATATACAGGCAAGATGCTAGAAAGGCGTACTTGGGAGAAAGAAAATTTCTGTAGACTTCATATAATATAACTGGAATGACAGAAATGGTTATACTACCGAGTATGCACATTGTCAGCGCTAAATTCACGTTTGTCAAAATTGAGAATGCAGCAGGTAGAATTGAAGGGAATAACAGTGAGTTGTGAGTGGAGGGATATTGAGGATCCCAAACACCGGCTAATTTCACAGCCTCTGTAATATTTGGACTTTGATCAGCAAGTCTCATGTTAAATCTATGCTCAAAAGTGAAGTGAAGGAACGATATAGATAGGGCAGTAATCCAAAGAATGAGAGGATATATCCTTTCATTACCCTTCAATAATATGATTATTGGTATGAACGAAATGACGCTCAATACAATAAATATCAGGATGTTGTTTTCTGCCACCTTACCGCATAAAGTTAAGATTGGGAGAAGAAAGATTAAAGCATATAATGGTGAATTTGGTAAATAATAGTGAAGACGGAAGTATGGGCTTCTCTTGCGTAAAAACAATAAAAGGATGAGTAAGAGAACAAGGAAGCTCAAAGATACCGTCAAGGGTGCTTTGGAAAGAGGTTTCTCCACAAAAAAAGAAATCACTACATTCGCTAGCGTAAGCATTAGAGTAACTGCTGATAAACTTATCCCCAGTGACAGTAGGAATGTTTTCAGGGGACTTGTTTCCACATTTAAGATTCTCAGAATTAACATTCCCGGGAGTATTAGATATGTCAGATATGCAAGTATTATTACTCCCCTTAAAATTGGGAAATTAATCCCGATAATATCTAATCCTATTAATCCGAAAATTGTTAATTGGATCGCTAAAGCAATCTTTACAAGATCGATCTTAATTTCTCCTTCTTCGCTCATTTAAGACTCCCTCATAAACCTTCATATGCATCTTCGCAATGTTATCCCAAGATAGCTTCTCTGCCATTTTCAGTGCATTTCTCCCCATTCTTTCCCTTAACTCATCATCTCTCAAAAGTTTTATTATCGCCTCTGCCAAGGCTTTGGGATCATCAGGAGGAACAACCAATCCACAATCCGCATCTCTTACTAAAACAGGAAATTCCCCAACATTTGTCGTAACAACGAGCTTTCCAAAAGACCACGCTATTGTTAATACTCCACTATATCCCCCTTGCCCCCTGTATGGTAAAACTACGAGATTTGCTCGAGAGAAGAACTCTCCTACTCTCTCATTGGGAATGAAATAGTTATGAACTTCGAAATTCAATTTGTATTTCTCTATGATTTTCCAACTTCTTTCTGGGATAACACCATTTCCAGCGATTATAAGTTTAATTTCCGGTATTTCTTTGGCAACAATGGGGATAGCATCAATAAGAGTATCTATGCCTTTGGATGCTATGATATTTCCAAAAAAGAGAATGGTATTGCTATTCTCTCCTTTCTGCGTATTATAACTTCGAAAAATGGTGTAACAACCATGAGGAATTACAGCGATTTTTCGGGGGACTACTCCTTTCTTTATCAAGACATCTCTATCACGCATGGTATGAACTATTATCTTACTTATCTTTACAGGCAGTAATTTGCTCAAAAGATTTCCTATATTGAGAAAAATTACCGTAAGCAGTGGCTCAGCAGAAGATACATCTCTCCCTCGTAATATGAGCTTTCTTGGGAATACATAGTGGTAGGTGATAACAAATGGGTATTTCTTGTCTAAATTATATAACCGCGTAAATATTTGAGTAGGTGGAAGTGAGCCTGCTGCAAAATGGACAATATCAGGATTAATGCTCTTGAGAATTTTAATATTCCTATAGGACAGAAGAGCCCTAAGATTGCTAAGTGAGAAAACTCTTCCTTTCTCGATATCCACATAGGAGATCGCTGGTGAATCAAATACACTTATAACTTTCACCCTATGATGAAAAATATTATCGGCAGTAGTAGTTATTGGTTTAATCACCGTAACTTCGGCATATTTGGAGACAGCATTTGCAAGTTCTGCTGTGTAGTGTGGAAGACCACCACTACCTGTTGGCAAAATGTAAGCGATTTTCATGAGTAACTCCCCAAATTTATGTACAACTGATATAATTTTTTTCCTATTTTCTGTATATCATACTTCTCTTCGGCAAGTTTCCTTGCTTCTTTGCCCAATGATCGCTTCTTTTCCTCATTCTCTATTAAGTATTCAATAGCTTCAATGAACTTTTCGTCTACATCGTTAACAATAATTGCGTGTTTTCCATTTTCAGCTTCTATCCCTTCTATTCCCTTACTTGTTGTAACTATCGGCTTTCCAAATGCCATGTAATCTAGAATTTTAACCCTTACGCCTCCTCCTTGAGTAATGGGAACTATTGCTATGTCACATGAAGATATCAATTGGGACAGGTTATCCACATAACCGAGAGAGACAATATTTTGCTTTTTAAACTTTGGCATGTTCGTGCCAGCGAGAATGAAAATAACATTCTTATGTTTTTTCATAATTTCAGGAGCAATCTTATTCAAAATTACATTCACAGCCTCTCTATTTGGGAAATAATTGTAACTTCCATGGAATAAAATAGTTATTTCTGAGTTTTCTTTTTCTCGATTGGAGTTAAACACTTGCAAATCTGGCAGTGAAACTCCGACAGGGATGACAGATATTTTATCTCCAGAAATGCCATATCGCTCTATAAATCTTTGTCTATCCAACTCGCTAATTGTGATAATGTGATCTGCAGAGGATACAGCAAGCTTCTCTATAAATGGCGTCATACCGGCTATAATTAATTTCTTAGGAAGCGGAGTATTGGGATTATTCATGTAAATTTTTACCATATCCGCTTCAACATTATGGGCATCATATACTATTCTTGCTTTCCCCCTCAATGTGTTTATCAATCTAGCTGAAAATATACCATAAGGAAATGATATTTGAATTATATCTGGTTTTTCTCTCTCTATTATCCTGAAAATGGAGTGATAATAAGTCGGGTTTAGATCCGCAAAAAAGGAGCCAAACGATGTGTTTAAGATACGAAAGGGATTGTAAAAATATACGCACTTAAAAATCTTATATCGGCTCTCATTTTGAATTGCCACTTCATGCTTTTCTTCTAATAATATGAGTTCGCAATATTTATGCAAGGCAAAAGCTAAAGAATATATCCTATATGAAAAACCAGCTTGAGGAAAAATTGAACCTTTAATTAGTACCTTCATTTTACACTTTAAATAGCAAAAAGCAAGTTAACGAATTTTTCCCTCATCATTGCAAGTAAGCCGGACCATTCTTCAGATAAACTGCACGATTTACATAGTTCCAACTCTCCTCTTTTTCCATTGATATGAAACTTTCTAAGTTTCCTCATACGTTCGTTATTCCAAATTTTCTCTATTTTTTCCTCCATAATATTGCCTAGAACGTATTTACCATCATAATCAGCACAACAAGGGACTACATCCCCGTTTACTAAAATATTAAGTTCCCCTTTCCAAAGGGAGAAACAAGGGCTTTTTGATAACTTTTGTCTACTTGTTGATAAGAATTTAAGTACTCCCTCATCGTCTCCAGCCCATGTATGGAGAATTTTTATGTGATAATTATCTACCTTGAAAGTTCTTTTCATGTATTTAAACCTCTTTTTTTGTAAGATAAAGTTATCTTTGGTAACAGGTTTTATAAGGAACTCCAAAGTTATTCTTGGCTTGTCCACTTTTTTGCTTCTTTTTAATTTAATGAAATTTAAGATGTTCCTGCTTACTTCCTCATATTTAAAACCTGATGCTGTCTCAATACTATCTTTGTCAAGTCCATACCAAGAGATCCAAAGATGGTCTAACTCACATTCTATAATTTTCTCGCATATATCTCCTTGCAAGAGGTTTCCTTTAGTACTTATTCCAACTTTTACTCCCTCTTGATGAGCAAGTTTAATGAACTTAGTGAGGTCTTTATGTAGGAGAGGATCACCGAAAAAATGAAGCCAAACAAAATCTTGAATGGAAGCTACTTGTTTTATCGCCTCCCTAAACACCTCTTCCTTCATATAATCTATTTTCCTGCTCATCCTGTGTCGCGGACATCCTAAACAATTAAGTGAGCAAGCATTAGTGATCTCTATTCCAATAATAGTTGGCTTTGAGGGAACAACTTCTTTGCCTTGCTTCATCCATATATACGAAATGATGGTTTTAATTATTCTCTCGTAGTTTTTCATGTTATCCTCCCGTAGCTTCTCCATATTAAGTTAACCATGAGTTCATATTCCTTCTCAGCAACTTGCGACCATTGATATTTCAATGCTTGTGCTCTGGAAGTTCTACTTAATTCCATTCTTCTTTCATCATCATTAAGTAATAATAAGATGTTATCAGCTAACTCCTTATAGTTGTCTGGGCTGATACAAATATACGAATTGCCATATTCCCTAATAACAGGAACAGCACTAGAGACTATGCACGCCAAGCCACAACTCATAGCTTCAAGCAAAGCCAGGGGATGTCCTTCAAAGCGGGTTGGGAGTACAAAAATTCTTGCCATATTTAAAAGTTTTACAACTTCTTCATCCCCAACAAACCCGGTGAATTCTACATTTCCTTTCAAGTCAAGCTCGGTTAACATATTCACAAGCTGTTTGTAATCCTCCTGACTATTGAATCCCCCTATAAGAATAAGTTTTGAGAAAATTTTCTGAATAACAACTTCTTTCCATGCTTTTAATAGCACATCTACACCCTTTTGTGAAAAATCAATTCTGCCAAAATAAGCAACATCATACTTTTTCTCTATGTTGTCATAAGGCTTGAATTTATTGCTATCTACTCCGTTCCCTGAGACCGTCACTTTCTCTGGTTGTAATTTCATTTGGTTTATTAGCTGTGTTTTTATGGCATCAGTCACAGTAAAGCAATGGTCTATTTTTGGAAAAATGAACTTCCTTATAAATAGCGAAACTGCTAATAAAAGTAAACTAATAAAAATCTTTTTTCCTCGTTTCAAATTTCTCAAACAACCTTCCTCAAACAACTTATACTCCCAATGAAAAACTACTACCAATGGCTTTCTAAACAAGATTTTCAACGTATATCCCACAAGCATGTTCGGAATATCTTGGTTGTGAGCATAAATAATATCATATTTCAGCTTCCGGGAGACAAAAATAGCTTTAAAAATTGTATATGGTATCCAAAGGGCCTTTAATTTAGGTGGATTGATTTTTATGGAATCATAAATTTTCTCGCTACAAAAACTTTTCTGGAGGGAGTGGAACCATTCAATGACGGATATTTTTGCTCCGAAACTTTTAAACTGTTTAGCTACTTCAAGAAAACGCCTTTCGTCCCCTCTAATTCTCTCCCCGTATCTACAGTCATGAAGAAATAGAGCCAGTATTTTAATACTATCAGATTTGCTCCTAAACATTTTATCAGCCCTGCCCAGCTCTTTTCTTTAAAGTAATTCTTTCTTCGATTAATTGTTTTAAAATGTCGAAATTAAGCTTATCGATAGGTATTCCAGGCTGACCAATTTTTTCTAAAAATGATTTTACCTTAGGAGCATATATAAGTCCGATTAAGGGGATCCCAAAAGAGGAAGCAAAAATAAGGGAGTGCAGCCTCATTCCGATTAGAAAATCTAATTGTCCAATAACTCCCTTAGTTTCTCGAGGCTTTAGAAGATCAAGAATTATAAAATTTTCCTTATTTGCTACTTCCTTCTTGAGTTCCATAGCAAATTTATAGTCGTCATCGAAATTCAAAATTTTGCTTCTGCAAAAGGGAATAAATATAATCTTAGCTCCATAAACTTCTGCAAGCCAATCAACAATTTTAGATATTACTTCTTTTATTCTGTAACATATTTCTCGATCAGGGATATAACGCAAAGATAAACCAATAAGATAATTATCCCTTTTAATTCCCCTTTCTTCCAAGTATTTTCTAGCCACTTCAGGTTCTACTGGTTCTAGATAAATCGCGGGATCCTCAATTACTTCTATATCTTTCTTGAAGCCCGCTTTCCTTATGCATTCTTTTGAGAATTCATCTCTAACACTAATTGCGTCTATGTGATTCAGAACAAGCGGTGCTAAAAGTCTAGACCGTAAGCCCACCGGTGCGCTAAGTTTTAGGTTTAATCCAAGAACTTGCGATTGAAGCTTGGGCTGTATTCCCACAGCGTAAAATTCCACTTTTCTCTTCATCCATTTAGCCAATAAAACCCAAGTTAGAGTTCTACCGAAACTTTCTCCGCATAAAAATCCTCCTCCACCAATTATTAGCTTTTCAATTTTTAATAAACTGAAGACAAATTTGATAACGGTAGAGGGCTTGGTTAAAGAGGGAGAATTCTGAGCTTCAACGCTGTGAAGATTCTTTGTTGATATAGGATCTGCTGAGAAAACTATAATCTTAACGTTTGGATTCTCACTTCTAAGTCTATGGATCATTACACTAAGGATAGCTTCATCTCCTATATTCCCCATTCCATAGTACCCCATTATTCCTATTCTCATTTTCCCCTGATTCCCTCGATCCTAATTTTGTAAATTCTCCTTAGATTACGAATACTGACATACAGATGATCTTCATGGAAGGCGAGATCATGTGGATGACATTTCATTAATTGAATCTCCTTAAGAGTACGCCCTCCTGAAGGATCAAGGAGGCAGATGCTAGCCTTAGTGCCGTTACTAAGCCATAAATATTTTCCCATGATCTCTAGACCTCCGCTTTCAGTTATTGGATCACTTGATGGAATTGGGAATCTCTTAACGATTGTGCCATCTTTTGGGTTAAGCCAAATAATAACGGTATTTTTCCTATCTACAGCGAGTATGTACTTGCCATCGTAAGCCAACCCATGAAGGTCTGTATTTGGGTATTTGAATTTCTTTATTAAGTAACCTTTATCTGCATCGATCTGATAGATCGTACAAGTGTAATCATCACTATTCCAGAGGGAGCAACCATCATAAGCAAGTCCCCAAGGGTGGGGACCGGGTGCTTTAAAAACCTTTTTTACTTTTCCAGTGTTAATCTCTATCTTGTAAATCATGCGAGACCAAGCATCACAATGCCACAAGCATTCCCTATTTTCTAGAGCTAGGCCAGTTGGGTTTTTCCCAGGCGTTTCAATTTCATCGATCACTATCCCTCCTCTCTTAATAAGATGCTTATTTATGAAGTTATCCCCTAAGAGTTTAAGGAAATCGCAAAAAATTCTGCCCAGAGAATCTTCTACCTTAATAATAATTTCCTGAAGAACAGAAGGCATGTTTACCGCTCCCTAACACTAGGAACAGAATATATTTGCTTAATATCTCCTTTTGTCGCGAGGCACATTGGTTCTAAATTTAAATCTGCCTGCTTTTTTCCCTCTTTAAAAGAAATTAATTCCCCACCTCTCGTGATAAAATAAAGTTTAAAACCTTTTTCCTTCAAAAATCTGAAAATACTTTCTCTATTGTATTCATATTCAATGAAGAGAGTTAACTCCTCACATCTCTCCATGAATTTTTTCATGCCTTTTAAAGCGAGGATTTCTGCACCCTCTATATCCATTTTTATAACATTGGGAATGATTCCTTTTTCTTCGATGAACTCATCTAAAGTTATCGTTTCTACTTCAATCCATTTGTTCGTATCATCTGGGTATAACAAACTCGATCTTCCACTATCAGAATGTAAATAAAATCTTGCCCTTCCCTTCTTATCAGAAACTGCTTTATTCAGTAGGTAACAATTGGAATAACCATTTATCTCGATGTTCTCTTTAAGTTTTTCGTAAGCTTCAGGATGAGGTTCAAATGCAAAAACTCTACCTTCCGAACCAACAAGACTTCTTGCAAGTAATGTGTAGTACCCAATGTTTGCTCCTATATCAAACACGGTCATTCCCCTTTTCACCACTCTTTTGAAGACTTCTGTTGTTCCTCTTTCAAATACGCCCTGTATGTAGTGTCTTGCCCGTAAACTCACATACATTTTCTGCCCAAATATTTCAATTAAAATTTTTTTATCTGGAATAAAAGTGTTGTAAACTGCTTGAAATGCAGATCTGAGAAGAGGAATTTTATATAGTCTATGCTCTATTGGCATTAACTTTCTCTCTAATCCTCCCACTAAGCAGATAAGTTTATTTGCTTTCATACATTCTCACCAGCCGTTCTCCCTGCTTCTCCCATGTGAAATCCTTCACAAGTCTTCTTGCATTCTCCCCTAACTTTCTCCTTAGATTACTATCCTCTAAAAGCCTATGCACACCCTCTATGAACTCATTTGGATTTGCCGGATCCGAAACCAGAGCAGCGTCATGCTTTTCAAATATTACTGCTGTCCCATCTCTATCTGTTGCTATTGCCTTTCCTAATGCTGCATAATCGAAAGCCTTCATGTGACCTGCAACCTTAGTATGCAATGTATTCTTAAGTGGAAATATGCAGACTTGAGACTTTGCCAAAATGCTATATGCTTTATCATCTGGAAGGAATCCCGGAACCAAGACATTCTTTAAACTTTCTCTCTTTACTCTCTTAATGAATTCTGCTCTCATGGGCCCGTCTCCTATCATGTATATTCTTGCATCCTCTCTTGACTTAGCCAACTCTATAACCTTATCGTAATCAACGTTGTGAGTGAAAACACCTATGAAAGATATCAGCCCTTCCTCTTCCTCGCTTCCATCGAATCTCTCAAGTTTCTCCTCAAAGTAGCCATTAGGTATAATTTCTATTTTATCCTCTGGAACCTTCCATTCGTTCACAAGAAAATCTCTCATAGGCTCCGAAACAACTATAATCTTTGATACTTTGCTTACTGCCTTTCTCTCAAGATAGTAGATAACTTTCGGTGCTAATGGAATGGATTTATACAAAGAGCCATCAAATTCCAAATCGTGAATATCTAAGATATAATTTGAGCATCCAAGCGAAGCTGCAATGCCTCCAAGCGTTGAATGCTCAACTTGTAAGATTGCATTCTCTTTCTCCGCCAATTTCTTAGCCTTCCAAGAGATAAGTAAAGCCCTTAATATCTGATCTTTGATACTTTTTGCTCCAATTGGGATTGTGTGTATTTCAACATTGGGAAGTTCTGGAATTTTTCCTTTAGGTTTTGGGACCACCAAGCTAACTTCATAACCATTTTCAGCTAACGCTTTAGTAAAAGCTAAAACTCTATTCGTTCCTCCTCCTGGAAATCCTATGTTTCCGCCGTGTGCTATTACAATTTTCATAACAATTCCTCGTAAACTTTCAAATACCTCTCTGCAATCCTTTTCCAGTCAAATTCTTCCTTCGCAAGCTTCCTTGTTCTTCCCACCTTCATCATACTTCTGGAACAGCAAAGCATTTTTCCACCACGATTTTAGCAATACTTTGAATAAACCCAATCTGCTTATAAATCTCGCAACTTCAAATTCAAAACCTACACCATATCCACTCCTTATAAGTTCATCTACCTTAAAAAAATAATCTTCAAAATCCCTCCTCACAAATCCCCTTGATTCAAATTCATTGACCCAAAACTTTCCGAACCTGACAACCACATGTTCATCGCTTGCACAACCAAATAACCTTCGTACTGATTGTTCTACTGGTGTTGGGGTTGTTATGAACACAAAACCATTTGGTTTTAGAACTCTGTTAATCTCAGAAATAACCACATCATAATCCTTTATGTGTTCTAGCACTTCTATAGCAGTTACCAGATCAAAAACACAATCTTTGAATGGTAAAGATCTGGCATCAGCTTTTATCGTTCCATCTCCAGAAGGATGAATGTCTATACCGTAACACAAAACTCCGATCCTTCTAAAGGCATGGACAAGCAGACCCCCTGCACATCCGATGTCAAGGACAAGCTTAGGCTCGAGTTTATATTTCAATTCTTTTGCCAAGACTTCAAAATACTGTTGTCTCATCTCACGACTTCCTCATAAACTCTCAAGTACTTATCTGCTATCACAGTCCAGTTAAACTTCTCCTCAGCCAACTTCCTGCTGTTCCTCCCCATTCTTTCTCTCTCCTCAGGATTGTCAATCAGGTATCTTATCTTCTCTGCCAGTTGCCTTTCATTTCCCGGCTCTACCAAAAACCCGTTCCAGCCATCTTTTATTTGCGCAGGAATTCCACCAACATTTGAGCCTACTAAAGGTTTTCCCGATGCAAGGGCTTCTGTCAAAACCACACCAAATCCTTCCTCTAACGAAGGCAGAACAAATACATCGCAGGCAGAATACAAAGCCTTCAAATCCCCGTAAGGCACAAATCCGGTAAATCTGACTTTCAAATTCCTTTGCTTGGCATATTCTATCACCTTGTTCGCATATTCTCTATCAAGGTTCGTATTCCCGACTATTAGGAAAAGAACATTATTTTCTTTCAAAATCTCCGCCGCCTTAACCAAATACTCCACACCCTTCCTCGGTGTTACCGTTCCTGAAAACATCACCGTTGTTTCATTAAGTCCATATTTTTCTTTCACTATTTCTATCTCCTCTTTGCTTAAGTTGAAGTCGTCTACATTCACTCCATTTGGAATAACTTCCAGCTTTCCTTCTTCAATCCCCTTCTCAATGAGCTTTTCCTTCAGAGGCTCATTCAAAACTACGCTTTTCCTAACTCTTTTCATCAAATAGAGATCCGGGAGGAAAATTCGGGCTACTAAAGGAGGTCTTAAGAACTTGCTCAATCCAAGTCGGTATTCATCTGCATGGGCGGTATAAATTATCCTCTCTCTCAGTCCTCTGTTCATATTTATGAGAATAGTTAAAGCAAATGGAAAGTGAACATGAACAACATCAAATTCGTTCTCTTTAAGAAATCTGCTTGTCTTAACGGCAACATCAAATCCATCTCTTAAAAGCTTTGCTAATCCAACAGGGCTTTTTATGAGTTTATAAGGTGCCGCAGGTAGTTTATCAGCATTAATTCTGATGTATCTTATTCCGTCTATTTTCTCTTCTTTTGGAAGCGTTCCAAAATCCCGCTCTAAAATTGTTACATCATGTCCCTTTTCAGCTGCATACTTTGCAAGGTAATAAACAACTGTTGGGACTGAACCCTCTCCTGCCAACGCCCTTTCT
>Ga0190313_1001104_pt1 | contig 14759 bp, 15 predicted proteins | sample 4870071011_MG_FD_169989 | JGI IMG/M metagenome (GOLD analysis project Ga0190313, IMG submission 169989) | Hydrothermal vent sediment bacterial communities from Southern Trench, Guaymas Basin, Mexico - 4870-07-10-11_MG | ecosystem: Environmental > Aquatic > Marine > Hydrothermal vents > Sediment ...
GAATCTGCTGAACTCTTCTCTGACTTATGTGGTAGGTTTCAGCAGCTTCTGCTGTGCTGAGGTCTCCTAATTCAGCACAGTGTCTTACTATCCAGCGTATCTTTTTCCGATTTAGCTTTGTCACATCTGGGATGGCCTGCGCTCTCTTTAAGTTTTGGCGAAATAATTTCCGTACTCTACATTTGCGGGGAGAACAGGCAAAATTTAAATACCATAAAGGAATAGATTGTGTGAGGCGATAATATGAAAAATACACTTATTGCGATAGGGGTGGCTTTACTGATGCTTTCATCTCTGCCTTTTTCAGCGCTCGCAGCGGACACGGCAGAGATTCCACAGTGGGACGTCGGTGATAAATGGGCCATAGGATATGAGAAGTCATATGACACTGGCGATATGGACTTACAGAACCTCAGTGAGATTATGAAGGACCTGTACAACATATCGGATCTTTCCGTTGATGGGAGTTCATATGTGGGCGTGTGGAGCACTTTCAAGGTCACAGGGGACAGCGGAGCATATTACACTTTGCACTACAAGGCGGCTGTTAAGGCCAAAGAGGGACTCAGTGTTTCCTTCACGGCGCTTACTCCGACAGAGGGAACATACACATTCGACAGCATAAAGAATGCGAGCACCGAGGAGCGCTCCATGGAAATAGGATTTCACTACTCATTCTATGTTATGGCGGAGGGAGACATACTTATTGAAAAATCCACCATGGCGATAGACAACATAACCATGAATCTGGAGGAAAAGCTCGATGTTGGCCTTACCGGAAAGAACACACCTTCCGTCGAAGGTTACGGGATTTTCGGGTATTTCATGATGTATGACAAATACAGTATGCTGGCATCTCCGTTCGAATTGAAATACGAAGACACGAACATGCGGATGACCCAGAGCTTCAGTATGAATGTGTGGTCCGAATACAGTCCCGGCCTGATGCTGGCCGATTTCCCGCTTTACGAGGGTAAACAGTGGAACCAGACGGTCATATCAAAGTTCGGCGGCACTTACGGCGGTACGATAGATGCGTCGGGCCTGCCTCTGATGGTTAAGAACTCCGCCGAACTGTATGCAGGACAGGAATTCCCCATAGATATGAGGAAAATGGACCTTGGAAAGCAGTTTGAGAACGGCATCATCAAGACGGATAGAAGCACCGGGAACATATCTCTGAGCTGCGAAGGAACAAGATATATCAGCGGCGATGGCGGGAACACGAAGGTATTCCTCATAGGCGAGGCGCGAGAGAACTATTCCGAGGAGTATTCCAGAGGGTATGCCGACGGGTATGATGACGGGTATTCCGACGGACAGAGCGGCGATTATGACAGCGGGTATTATTACGACGGAGCCTACTGGGAGGGCTATCATTCCGGATATTCCGACGGATACTATGACGGAGAGTATTACGGATACATGTCTTCCTATGATGACACGTCATATTATCACTATGAAGCGCCGGTCATGCCGTTCTACATGATGTATTCTCCTGACCGGGAGTTCTTCGCGGGAATATACATCGACAGACAGGCCTTCGGAAGCGACGATATCATGCCTATGAACGGAGAGATGAAGCAGGTCGCATCGGCTCTCAATGTAGCCGATTCCTCGGAGATTCCGGACGATATCGGTTTCATGGACTTTGACAGGGCCTCCGAAAGCATATCCTCCACCGAAGCGGAGATGAACGGAGAGACATCCGGTTTTTCACCGATTATGCTGGTACTTGTTCTTGCGGTTGTGGCTATAGCGGCGATGCTTGGCGCTCTATTCATAATCAAACGTAGAAAGGCGGCCGCACAGGCGCCGGCATATGAATATACACAGCAGGTCGAGCGGAACGAGGAACAGCCACCGCCGGAGAACATGCAGATGCAAGAGCCACCGCAGCCACCGAACAACGGGGACAACACATTCTAAACCCTTTTCAACCCACTTATTTTTAATAAAATGTATTAAAGGGATTTTTTGTACTCGATGGCAGCTTTGACAAGCCCCAGATATACGGGTGCCGGCCGCATCGGTCTGGACTTGAACTCGGGATGGAACTGGGTCGCAACGAAATACGGGTGGCCTTCCAGTTCTCCGATTTCCATCCTTATGCCCTCGACATCCTTTCCCGTGAACCTGAACCCGCCTTTTTCTATCCTATCTATGAAGTCCGGATTCACTTCGAACCTGTGCCTGTGCCTCTCGGATATCTCGGTCTTTTTGTAGAGCGCATAGGCCTTGCTGTTCTTCTCAACGATGACCTTCTGTTCTCCGAGCCTCATGGTGCCTCCCATGTTCTTGACCCCTCTCTGTTCCGGAAGCAGGTCTATTACTGGATAGGGTGTTTCAGGGTCGAACTCGGTACTGTTCGCATCTTCCATATTCAGGACATGTCTCGAGAACTCTATCGTCGCAAGCTGGAATCCGAGGCATATTCCGAGGAAAGGGATACCGTTCTCTCTGGCATACCTTATTGCCATCATTTTGCCCTCTATACCTCTGTTCCCGAAACCTCCTGGTATGACTACCCCATGTACACCGTTCAGGAATTTGTCCGCATCCCCGTCCTTTTCTATGTCTTCCGCCTCGAGCCACCGTATCCTGACATTTGACTTTGTTTCGGCGGTGCAGTGTGTGAGAGCCTCTTTATGGCTTATGTACGAGTCTTTCAGACCGGTGTATTTCCCGACTATCGCTATCTCCACCTCTCCCTTGGCGCTCTTTATGTTTTTGACGAATCTCTCCCAGCCGCTGAGGTCCTCATCTCTGCTGTTCATCTCCATCCTTTCAAGTATGTAGTCGGTGAGGCCCTGTTTCTCGAAGTTCAACGGAACCTCGTATATGGATGCCACATCCTGCGCGCTTATGACCGCCCGTTCGGGCACATCACAGAAATGGGATATCTTCCTCTTTATGGACTTGGTAAGGGGCTTTTCCGACCTTCCGAGTATGACATCCGGAGTGATTCCTATCTCCCTCAGTTCCCTGACCGAATGCTGGGTCGGTTTCGTCTTGAACTCGCCGACCGTGCCCAGCATAGGCACGAGGGTCGTATGTATGAAGAGGAAATTCACATGTCCCCCTTCTTCCCTGTGCATCTGTCTAAGAGCCTCGAGGAAGGGCATGGACTCTATGTCTCCGACGGTACCTCCGACTTCCACTATGGTTATATCGGCACCGCTCTCCCTTGCCACCTTTCGTATCCTGCGCTTTATCTCGTCAGTTATGTGCGGTATTATCTGAACGGTCTTTCCAAGGTATTTTCCCTCCCTTTCCTTGTTTATGACAGAATAATACACCTTTCCCGTGGTTATGTTGTGGTCGCTCGAAAGAGGCTCATCGAGAAACCTCTCATAGTTTCCGAGATCAAGGTCCACTTCCCCCCCGTCTCCAAGTACGAACACCTCCCCGTGCTGATACGGATTCATCGTCCCCGCATCCACATTTAGATAAGGGTCTATCTTGATGGATGTCACTTTAAATCCCCTCGACTTGAGAAGCCTTCCTATCGACGATGCAGCTATTCCTTTCCCAAGGCCGGATAAAACTCCGCCCGTGACCGATATGTACTTCATTTCATCACGGGGGCAGGGCATGGTGTTTGATAATTAAAACTTTTGGGAAGCTCCACTTTGGCGCATATCCGCGCAACATCATGCAAAATAATTTATAGCGTCCCAACTAACGGGCATCCGTGAATGACATCAAGAAAGGAGCATCACCCGATGTCTTCCGGATTCTGGCGCTCATATTCGTTTTCTGGGCCGTGATGACTATGGCCATAAGTATACCCTTCGTGAACCTCGGGCCCGAGGAGAAGGCACCGGATGTGAAAACAGGGGGAATAAGTGACGGCGGCGCATCGGCCGCATCCTCTTCCGATTACATAAGAACCCTGTGGATGATGCTTATCGCACTTCTGGCAGCCATGTTCGTGATATATACGGTCATGGCGGCACTCAAAAAGGACAAGGAGCATTTCAAAGGCCTATTTGCAACCCTTATCGGGGTAACGCTCATGGTGGGTTTCATACTCGGAATGGCGTATCTCTCGCAGAGCGGTGCTCTTGACGGGGCGATACGGGGGCTTATCGGGGGAGGAACAGGGGATTCCGGAACCGCGGGCAACGGGAGCGCATCATCCGATGTGGTGACCCATCAGGAGACCACGGCCTTCTACGCTGTCATCATGATGGTACTGTTCCTTGTGGGTGCGGTCGTGTATATGATGGTCGGCAGCCTGATGTCGAAGAAGATAGAGAAGGCACCCAGCCAGACGGAAGAACTTATGGAAAAGATAGAAAATGCGATGAGGGACCTGAAAGAGGGAAAAAAGGTACATGAGGTAATACTTCAGGCATACGAGCAGATGTGCAGGATACTTGCAAAGAGCGGGGTAAAAGGAGAGGACAGCCTTACTCCGAGGGAGTTCCGGAATGCGGTCATAAAGGAGACGGGAATAAGGGGAGAACCCATAGAACGCCTCACGGAGCTCTTTGAAGAGGCAAGGTACAGCACACATCCAATAGATGATTCCAAGAGAAGGGATGCTATCAGAGCGCTCCGCGAGCTGAAACAGGAGATGGAAAGACATGAGCTGGAAGAGAGCGGAGGAAACGGAGCCTGAGATATACGATGCCAGTGGGGTCGAGAACGCCATAATCATGGGCTCGGTGTTCATGCTCATAATAGCCACATTCATAGCTATGTGGGCGGATTACAGCGGGATACTTCGCTACCTCATAATGCTGGTCTCAGTTACGATAGTCCTTCTTTTACCTGCATACCTCCTTTTTCAGAACTCGGCCCGTTCATACATACCGGAACCCGAGGAACACCGGGTGCGGCCGAGAGGAGAGGTTGAGGAGGTGCGAGGGATAATAAAAAGGGCGTTCGGAGGATATCAGGCAAGTCAGGTCCTTCTGGAGGACAGGCTCAGGCAGGCGCTGATAGAAAAGATATCCATAAAGAAGAGGATGCCTACCGAGCAGGTAAGGAGAATATCAAGGACATACGAGGGAGCGCTGTCGTTGGTGGGTGACGAAGACCTTGCTCGCTTGCTCTCGGAGTTCAAAACGATGGGCAGGGAGAAGAAGGTTCTTTTTATCCGACCCTCCCATGAATATCAGGAAAGGATAGAGAGGACGATAAAAAAGATGGAGGAATGGAAGTGAAAGCGGAAAATGTTGCAGAGATAAGTGAAAAGATAACAAAGGAAATAGGAAAGGGAATAGTCGGAAAAAGAAAGGTCATAAGGAAGGCCCTCGCTGCCATACTTGCGGACGGGCACATACTGTTCGAGGATTACCCCGGGCTTGCCAAGACCATGCTTGCGAGAAACCTCGCGGCCTCTCTCGGCTGTGAGTTCAGGAGAATACAGTTCACACCCGACCTTTTGCCCTCGGATATAACCGGAACCTATGTTCTCGACAGGAACAGCGGGGAGTTCAAGATGGTGAAAGGACCGATTTTCACGAACATACTGCTGGCCGATGAGATAAACAGGGCACCTCCGAAGACACAGTCCGCTCTTCTGGAAGGTATGCAGGAGGGACAGACCACACTGGAAGGGACCACATACAGACTTCCGGAACCATTCATCGTGATGGCCACCCAGAATCCGATAGAATATGAGGGGACATACCCGCTCCCCGAGGCTCAGATGGACCGTTTCATCATACGGCTTGAGATGGGCTACCCGTCACAGAAGGGGGAGGTCGAGATATTGAAGAGGAGGGCCGCTAGGAAAACCGACGAGTTCACGGCGGACAGAGTCATAGACCGCGATACTTTGAAGGAGATGCAGGCCGCTGTCGAGAACGTCCATGTCGACGATTCCATAATGGCGTATATGGTGGACATAGTGAAACATACGAGAGAGGACACTCAGGTAGAGGTCGGGGCCAGTCCGAGAGGGTCTCTCGCACTCATGAAGCTGTCAAGGGCCGTTGCGGCGATGAACGGAAGGGACTACGTGATTCCCGATGATGTTAAGGAGATTACCGTGGAAGCCCTTTCTCACAGGGTCGTTCTCAAGCCCGGACCGTGGATAAAGGGAATAAAGACCAGCAGCATAATCGAGGGCATATTGAACAATGTCCCTGTTCCGAAGGTGGACTGAGAGGGCATGAGGACAGAGAGGATCTCTTTCGCATATGTGATATCCGCACTTTTCATAATCGCAGGCCTCCTAACCGCAATATGGGTACCTTTCGCACTCGCAGGCATAACGGCCTCCATATTCCTGATATCTTCGATGATGTCCCCGGAAGGCGTGGAAATCAAGGGAAAACGCAGGCTTGAAAGGCGCAGTGTCAATGAGGACGGAACCGTGAAGGTAACCCTGATGGTAAGAAACAGCGGGAAAGGCGCTCTGATAGATATAAAAGAGAACCTTCCCAAAGGTGTTGAGGTGGAGGGGGAGACATCTTGTCTCCGCTACATACGCCGCGGAGAGACGGTTGAACTGGAGTATACGCTGGCGTTTCCTCTCAAAGGAATCTACAAAATCGGCCCGGTCGAAATCAGGGCCTTCGACCCCTTTCTTTTCTGGATTAGAACATTTATCATAGATATCCGGGACGGCGTGGAGGTAAATGTTGGAACCGAAGACCTCCGCCGTATAAAGCTTGAACCGACAAGGACCAAAAAGTGGATGGGAAACATAAACTCACGCAAGATAGGCATAGGAACGGAGTTCTACTCCATTCGGGAATATATGCCCGGAGACAGCATGAGAAGGATAAACTGGAAGGGGAGCGCAAGGAAAGGCGAACTTCTGGTCAATGAATACGAGGGTGAGAACAGCGGAGATGCGATAATCGTGCTGGATGCGAACGAAGAGAGCCTTACCGGGACGGACCGAAGCAATACATTCAAGGCAGGGGTCAGGGCAAGCGTTTCCATTTCGGCCGCCATGCTGAGGCAGAGGAACAGAGTCGGGCTCGTCGTCCTCGGTGATTACCTTACATGGATATACCCGGAATTCGGAAAGCGCCAGCTCTACAAGATGATGGAGGCCCTGTCTATGATAAAGAAAGGAGGAAAATGGGACTTCGAAGAGCTTTACTGGATAATCACGCGGCTTTTCCCATCCAATTCTTTCGTTGTTCTCATATCCACACTCCAAAGTCCGCAGATACCGGAGACGATAATGAAGATACGGGCGAGGGGCTACGATGTCCTGATAATATCCCCGTCCCCGATGGCTCTGGAAAAGGGACTTGCAAGGCTAGATAGGGAGGGAAAAATCTCGCTGCGCATACTTTCCATGGAGAGGGAGAATGTCATGGAGATGCTCAGGGAGAAGGTCACGGTCCTCGAATGGGACCCCACACACCCCCTCGGAGAACTTCTGAGAGGAATAAGGAGGCGGAGAAGATGAGAAAGGAGCTTTTTTTCGTATCACTTCTGATGCTCGCGTTCGTGTCCTTCGAATGCTACGGCGGGGACCTGTTATATCTGGCGTTATTTTCAGCAGTGCCTCTCATTTATGCGTATATGAAGGAAAAGAAGGCTGCGCTCTTCCCACCGATACTCGGGGCCGCTTTTGTGATGAACGCATTCACATACCCGTGGGATGTCTCACACATACTCATTCTCAGCCTCATATGGCCCGGAATATTCGCGCTCTTCGCACTGCACTCCGTTCCCGAATCAAAGGACATGGAAAAAAGTGTGTTCATGGCATGGATGACAGCATTTTTCGTCTCATCCTCGTTCCTCTATCTGGTACCGGGAGGGATATCCTCGATACCTAATCCGATGGTGCTGGCCCTCATAGGGCTCATGGCAGGCATAGCTATGGCGTTTCTTGCATGGAAATGACGCAAGTTCCATATAGAACGAGCACATATCTTCCATTATGCGCTACCCCCGAGTTGCAGGCCAATTCTACCCGTCGGACCCCAAGGAGCTGAAGGCACAGATAAAGGCGGTTTTCATGCACAGGCTCGGGCCCGGAAAGATTCCCACAATGAAGCAGGGGGAAGAACTTCTGGCTGTGATGGCACCTCATGCCGGATACATGTTCTCCGGCCCGATAGCGGCCCACTCCTATGCAGCGCTGGCGGAAAGCTTTCCGAAAGGAGGCACGATAATCGTCATAGGGCCTAACCATACCGGTTTCGGGGCACCCATATCACTCACCACACAGGACTGGTGGATGCCCTTCGGAACCGTGAAGGTCGACATGGAACTGGCTGAAATGCTGATCAAAGGGGGTATAGCGGATGATATGTCCGCCCACAGGTACGAGCACTCGGTGGAGGTTCAACTCCCGTTCATACAGTATATTTCTGACGAATTTCTCTTCCTTCCGATAGTCATGATGGACCAGTCCATGCGCTCCGCCGTTGCACTGGGAAAGCTTCTGAGATACTCCATCGAAAGTCTCGGTAAGAAAGCGGTCATAGTCGCATCCACCGATTTCTCCCATTATGTCCCCAAGGAAAAGGCCTACCGAAATGACGCATACGCTCTTTCGGCCATAGAGAAGATGGACATCAAAGGGCTTTATGATGCGATACGCAGGTATGACATAACTATGTGCGGATACGGACCTGTGGCGGCTACGATGGAAGCCGTTAAGGAAAAGGTATCGAGAACCAAGATACTGAAATATGCCACATCGGGGGATATCATGCCCATGAAGGATGTGGTCGGGTACGGGAGCGCAGGATGGTGGAAATGAGAAAGATAATGGCGATACTGGTAATGTTCATGATTATTTCACAGATTCCTACTGCGTACGGGGGGCGATACATAGTCAATAAATACGATTCCGAATACGGTTTCAATTTCAGAGAGGTGCTTTCCACGGAAGAAACCCAGTATTTTCTGATAGAGGGCAGCAGGAACATGGAGGTGAGAATGCATGTATCCGTGGAAGGAACGACCCTGAATCACGCATATCTCAGCATATATCTCGTTCCCGGGAACTACACCATGCCGAACGGCTCTGTCGCACCGGATAATTACGATGCCATGCACTCCCACACCTCACCGACCGGTGATTTCAGCACGGTTTTCGTAATGAACCAATACACGGAATATACTCTTGTAGTAATACCCAACGGAAGCTCGGCATACACCGTGGAGATAAAGGGAAGCAATGAAACGGCATCCTTCGGAATGACATCCTTGGTCTGTTTTACGATGTTGCTCGCCGCAGTGGCTCTGGCATTGATCTATTTCAGAGTAAAAGGGGTTATAGGCCCACCGAGGACGGTAAAATTCAGAAAAATGGGGAAAAAGAAGGGTGAGGAAGAGGGAAAGAAGGATCATGAGGAACCATACAGGATAAGGTAGAGCATATGAAAGCGGATGAGATAGATCCAAGCAGGGCAGCGATCGCCGTATTCTTGATGGCCCTTCTGCTCATCACGCAGATTAGCGCAGTTTCCGCCACTACATACCGGGTTAACGACTACGAAGAGACAGAGTTCCATTACGGCAAAGTAGGAGAAATAGCCGCCTATGGCACGGACAGCTATGTACTGCATGGCTATGAGGGGATGACGGTGAGCATTACGATATCATGCAACGAAAGCATGCGGCTAAATGTCCGGAACAGCAGGGGTTCTTTCATATTTCACGGTCTGGATGCGGGAGACAACAACGCATCGTTCCATATCGATACGGACGATATGTACTATATCGAGCTCATAGCCAGCAATTTTACGAACTATTCCATAAGGATAGATTCGGAATACACAGCGCCGGAGCCGGACAGTCTGGTGGAGTATGTGGCATATTCCATATGCGCTCTCTCACTGCTCATCGTTGTCACGGTGCTAACACTTGTGTTCATCCTTCACAGGGCAAATCAGAGGGCGAAGAGGAATATACAGAAAAATAGCGATCCGACAGTCAAAGAAGATAAAACGGATGACGGCCCTTACAGAATAAAATAACAGAAATCTTTTTATTCTCTCATTCCATGTCGTATCCGATGAAGGTTTGGTACGTCATACTGGTTCTCGCAATAGTTTTAATGCCCACTGCCTCGGCCCTCACATATGTGATGAATACGGAAGGACAGCACACATTCAACTATACTCGGGAAGGGCACATCACGGAAGGTTATCCGGACATCTATGAGTTTCACGGAGAAGAGGGCATGCTGATAAGCATTGAGATAAACTGCCCCGTTTCATTTCATCTGAGCGTAAGGAACGGGACGGGAGCACTCATAGAATCCCATGCGGCCACCGGGCACTATAAAGGCAATTTCACCGTATCCGATTCCGGGATATACAAAATCCAGATAAGCACGGACGTTGATACGGATTATTCCATAACGGTAGATGCAAGGAGCAATTTAGACGATCTTTTCACAGTCATGCAGTATGCCGCATTGGGATGCACGGTATGTATGGTGCTGGTAATAGCCATAGTAGTGGCCATCGTGCTTCTCTGGAGAAAGAAGAAGAACCCGCCATACACTCCGCCGCAGGCATACAACCATTATGCTCAGAGCCCCCGGAAAGACGGAGAATACAACCCCTACGAAGTAAAATGATGTGCGTGGATGAAAAATGAAAAGCTCATGGAATTCTGCATCATTCTTCGTACGGCGCTCCATTTCGCCGCTCCTCATCGTCACCGCATGTCGGACACGGATATGAAAAACGAAATTTCATCCGGGTAAGAGGACCCGATTTCGGGAGACTCGGACATCTTTGTCATGCAGAGATATTAAAGAACAGAAAACTTTATTGTATGGATTTATTTGTTGAACCATGAAACCAAAGAAAGGTATGGAAAAAGCCCTTGCACTGCTTTCTGTCGCACTTATCATGGCGATTCCCATGGTATCCGCCAGCTATGTGAAAGTGGACTCCTCCTATTCTTCCACGGTCACGCTCGATTCATGGGGGGATTTTTACTGCGTCCCCGTCCATGACGGCATGAAGGTATCCTACTCCGTACATGTAAGAAACGGAAGCGGCGTATCGGTATTTCTTCTGAAGGGAAACTATACGAACCTGATTTCCGCTCTGGATGCAAGTTATCTTGTGGCATACTCCTCGGAGGACCCGAAAATGGATTTTTCAGCCACATATGATGTGACGAATGACGATGAAGACTACATGACGGTCTTTGTTTACGGTGATGACAACAGCACGACATATGACGTATCCGTATCCGCAAGAGAGTTATCGGCTTTTGAAAAGACGTCCAACATAGTGCTGGGAATACTATTTTTGGTGGGAATCGTCGCAGTGCCCTCTCTGCTAAGGCATTATGTAAGAAAATCCAGAAGAGAGAAGAAAGCGGCGGAACTTGCCAGACAGTCGCAGATGCAGCAGATGCAGGCCGGCAATTCACCCATATATGATGGTCCGCAACCTATGTCCGAGCAGCCTCCACCCGTTCAGCCCCCTTCGGAAACGGTCCCGCAGGTGCCGGATACACCTTCAGAGGATGCGGATGGGCCTTATAGGCTGAAATGATTCAAACCCATTACCTCATTCCATTTTAAAGAGACAAAAAGTATTTTATGTATAAACGTATTTACTCCGGTATGCGGAAAGTATTCGCTTTATTAATCGTCATGATGATGATCATGCCGGTTGTATCCGCCCGGACATATCAGGTGAATGAAAGTGGAGAAACCGAGTTCCATTATGCCTTGGAAAACCGAACCATCGAATACGGGGAGAAAGATGTGTTCATCATAGACGTCAGCAAGGGCATGGAAATAAGCATGAATCTCCGACTCATCAATTCGACATCCCATAAGAGCGGAGAGATGATCTATGTGGACATATTCGAGGGCGATAAACGGGAGGGTGCGGTGGAAGCGTCCCTCGCCGATGTCCGCGGCCTTTTTTCCAGTGGAACATATATCGAGAACTACGAAGGCGAGGCAAGAATAGAGATACATGCGGACAATACGACAACATATGCCCTTGAGATAAGATCGAGATACAGCATACTTGAAGCGATGGGATTTTACGGTCTATGCCTCATCGTTCTTGTGATACTCGCATCTTTAATCGCAGTGTACCATTATGCATCCGTGAAACAGAAAAGGGACGCTCTGCGCGAGGCGGGAGAACTTGACGAGGACATGAAAGAGATTGCCGGGGAGCGCCCCGAGAGATAGCTCACTTTCACCCACCTCCTCAAACTGCTTAAATACCATCTCGTTTATGCAGCAGAGTGAGCGTTCAGGAGCAGATCGACAGGATACTTCGTGAAATGGAATCCGATGGTTCCACCCATATCTTCGGAGAGGATGCGGAACTCGATGATCTGGAATTCCATGAATTCGAGCCGATGGAAGGTTCGGCGGTCGCAGCCGTTGACGGAAGCTCGGTCATGGTGGAGCCCTACGGCGGCATAAAAATAGCGGTTATCCGGGCCGGATATGTGGTCTATGAGCGCGGAGAGCGCATCGGAAGGAATGTCTCCGATATGCAGGTGTACAGGATGGATTTCAGGAACTCTTCGGATATCTATGCGGAAAAATACCGTGAGATACTCGATGCGGAGACTCCCGAATTGGGTGAAACCGACCCGAACTATGTAATGCAGCGCCTCCGCACCCTTGAAGAGTTCAGATATATGTTTATGGCACTTGAGGAACTGAAGGAAGGAGATATCCTGCTCATAGACGGAGCGCTCCGCGGCGACAGACACACTCCTGACCGAGGAATGGCTCTGCTTTCCGAAATGGCACAGGACCGGGGTGTTTCCCTTGTCGGGATAAGCAAGGACTCCGGAATAATGCACAACGGCCTTCCATTCGTACCTCAGGTGGACAGGCTTGCCGAGGAGCGTTTCCCTAGAAAAAGATGGTATGCAAAAGTGCTTAGAAGGACCTCGCCCGGAAAAGAGGAGATATTCGTGGCTAAATTCAATCCGTACGGCGAGCACGCATTCAGGACCGACATAATCAGTCTCGAAACCGTGTCTGAAGTACTCGGAAAGGTCTCATGGTATGCATCGGATATCGCATATGTTGGGTATCCGTATCCACTGGCCGATGCGCATAACGAGGTAATAATCCGCGGAGGGGCGGCGGAGGACATAGGATATATGGTGGAAACGGACCTTCCGGAAAGGTTCCACAGAAAGCTTGACAGAGGTGTTTAGATGGGAATAGTTATCGACGGAGAAGTTACGGAAATAGTTCTCAGGGTTCCATATGATCGGGACATACAGCTGGGAGAACTGCTTGTGATGGACGACGATGTATTCGAGGGAAGGAGATATCTTCTCAGGGTCACTGGCATAGGTTATGGATATGAGGCTGCGGAAGGAGACTGGGCGGAAAGGGCTGCCGGAAGCATGATACTGATGGACGGAAAGGAAGAATACACCATGTATCACAGAGAAAGGAGGCTTTACAAGGAGGTCAAGTGCCTTCCGATGGGAAGAATCGAAGGAGACGGGATAAGTCCGGTCAAGACCATACCTTCTCATTTTTCAAGGTCCAGAGAGCCTGAGGAAAGTGATTACGGGGCCCTACGCAGATATATGGGCGACATACCGGTAGGCCGTCTGAGAAGCGGTGAAAGAGCGCTCGACATAGAGGCAGGGATATCCGGATTCAATTTCCCTTATCATATGGGAATATTCGCCACCACGGGGATGGGGAAGAGCAACCTCATGCGTGTCCTTGCAGGTTCGACCATGAGAAACGGGAGATACGGGATGTTGATAATGGATCCGCACGGTGAATACTATGAAGGCCCGTCGAACGAGGCGGGTCTGCGCGACCTTCATTCAAGGAGGCTCAGGGTGTATTCATCGAGGAACATGGCCGGGATATCCGCGCTTCAGGTCTCCTATCGGGAGATATACACCTCCGACATGGCTTCCATATACAGCCTCAGCGATGCGCAGAAGGAGGCGCTCGGGATATTCTGGAGGGAGTTTCGGGGAGACTGGCTCCTCGAAGTGCATGACCACTCCTTCGATGAACTTGTGGAGCGCTTTGAGCGGATACATGAGAACACTCTTTCAGTCCTCAAAAGGAGGGTGGACAACATCTTTGAGATGGGCATCGTGAGCGAGGACCCTAACTACTCGGTGAGCAACCAGATAATCAATGACCTTGTGGAAGGCAGGGTGGTTCTGGTGGACAGCAGCGGATTGAGAGAGGAGGAGGAGCTTTTGATAAGTTCGGTTCTGGCAAGGAGGGTCTTTGAGCACTGGCAGAACTTATTCCTCAACAACGAACAGGCCTTCCGAGACATTCCCCCGGTATTGATAACACTGGAAGAGGCTCAGAGAGTACTGCAGGATGCTAAAAAGGGTGTGTTCCCGAGGATTGCCAGAGAGGGCAGGAAGTTCAAGGTCGGGCTATGCGCCATATCTCAGCAGCCGAAACTGATACACGAGCACATACTCAGCCAGCTCAATACACTGTTCATCATGGGGCTTTCCGATGACAAGGACAGGGAGAAACTGGGGAGCGCATCGAAGCAGGACCTTTCTCCCCTTCGGAATGAGATAAAGACGCTGAATGTCGGAGAAGCGATAATCACATCTCCGTTCACACCCTTTGCGATACCGGTTCATATCTACGATTTCAGCGAATATGCGGAGAATTATGAGGAAGAGGAAGAGGGAACAAGAATAGAGCATGACGAGGGGTTCGTGTGAAATCCAAATTTTCAAAAATGAAGAACCCAACCGCAGCAAGCTGCGGGGTATCTTCATTGGAAGTCTGACAATTGCAATTGAGTGATGTTTCCACCCTGTTCTTCAACATACCTCCTAATCTTCTCGAGGCCACCATATTC
>Ga0190313_1001107_pt1 | contig 14732 bp, 11 predicted proteins | sample 4870071011_MG_FD_169989 | JGI IMG/M metagenome (GOLD analysis project Ga0190313, IMG submission 169989) | Hydrothermal vent sediment bacterial communities from Southern Trench, Guaymas Basin, Mexico - 4870-07-10-11_MG | ecosystem: Environmental > Aquatic > Marine > Hydrothermal vents > Sediment ...
GTCTTGAAACACGAAACCGATATGTTTGCCCCTGAAGCGCGCAGCCTGTTTACGATTCATATTGGCAATGTCCTGTCCCACGACCTGTAAATAGCCGCCTGTAGGCGGATCGAGGCAGCCAATCATATTGAGCAGTGTGGTTTTACCGCTGCCGGAGGGCCCGACAAATGAAACAAAGGATGCCGGTTCAATGCTGAAATTTACACCTCGAATGGCCTTAACCGTAATTTCACCGATCTGGTAAGTTTTTTCTAAATTGTCTGCAGTCACTAATGACATGATTTTTTCCTTGCTTTGCCGGATATTTTGAAGTTGAATACAAGAAGTAACTGTTTTATTAATTTTACTGATAGATAGGTCGATATGCAAGAATAATAGCTTAATTTTTTTAATAATTTTGAGAATTCCGGTGTAGGACAGTGCTATCATGAAGTGAAGGTCACGTGCTTACTGTTATTGGTTATTTTTTTATTTTGCTGAAAAATAATCATGAGGATGCCCTTTCTGCGTTTTTAACTTAAACTATGCCTCTGCAAAGATGAAGCTTGGCAAGAACGTAAAATATTTTACTGAATTTGTGGTTGAATCGCTTGAATAATGGGGTTTGAGTATGAAGATAGAATCTTTAAAAAAAATAAAAAAGGATTTAAACCAATGGCGGTAATTCAAAAATGAATGCTTTTCAAGGAGCTATACTTGGGATAATTCAGGGACTCACAGAGTTTCTGCCCGTGAGCAGTTCAGGTCATCTTGTTATTTTTCAGCATATATTCGGCTTAAAACAGCCTGAACTTTTTTTTGATGTCAGTGTTCATATGGGAACCCTGGCTGCAATTATGGTTCTGTTTTGGCGTGATATACAGAAAATAATTATCGCTGTATTCAGATTTCTTAAAAAGCCTTCAGTCGGAATAGAGAATGATCCTGATTTAAAGTTTGCCTTTCTTATTATTGTGGGTTCTGTTCCAACTGCAATTATAGGGCTTTTATTTCACGAAATTAAGGACAAAATATTTTCTTCGATTACGCTCGTGGGAATAATGCTTTTAATTACAGGTCTGATATTACTTGCCACACGATGGATAAAAAAAGAGGGGAAGGGGGTTGCTTCCTTTTCCATGACCAATGCCATTATAATAGGAGTTGTACAGGGCTTTGCTATTCTCCCTGGAATATCAAGGTCAGGCTCTACCATCAGCGCAGCGCTTTTTCTTGGCATAGACAGAGCAACAGCCGCAAAATATTCTTTTCTTTTATCAATTCCTGCAATTATTGGGGCAGAGCTGTTAAGTCTCAGGGAGATTGCATTTGATTCTATTCTTGCCTTTAAAACTGTTTTTATCGGCACGGCAATATCTTTTTTTGTTGGTTATTTTGCTCTTGTTTTGCTTATGCGCATAGTAAACAAAGGGCGTCTTTATATTTTTGCACCGTACTGTTTTATAATTGGAATCGTAACTTTGTTTTTTTCTGCGGCATAAATGTTGATAAACTCGTAAAAACTAATATCGATGGCTAAGGAGGCTATAATGAATCCAGGTATGTTCAGAGAATACGATATAAGGGGAATTGCCGGCAAGGATATGACCGAAGATGATGTGGTTATTATTGGAAAAGGAGTAGGAACTTTTTTAAGAAAAAATGGGGCTTCAAAGATAGCTCTTGGTCGTGACTGCAGATTAACTTCCGATTCTTATGCAAAAAAATTTGCTGAAGGGCTTGCCTCAACAGGTTGTGATGTTACAGATATCGGTATTTGCACAACCCCTGTTCTTTATTATTCCATTAAACATCTAAAGCAGGAAGGCGGAGTAATGATTACGGCAAGCCATAATCCCCCTGAATATAATGGTTTTAAACTATGCCTTGGACTCGATTCCATACATGGAAAAGACATACAGAAAATTCTTGGTATAATAAACGAGAAAGCATTTACTCAGGCAGGACCGGGCTCTGTCTCAACAAAAGATGTTATCCCTTCATACCAGGCATATATTGAAAATAATATAAATATCTCAAGACCGTTAAAAATAGGCGTTGATGCCGGAAACGGGACTGCCGGAGTAGTGGCTTTACCTGTCTTGAAAAATCTTGGCTGCGAGGTTCATGATATTTTTTGTGATATGGACGGCAGCTTTCCGAATCATGAAGCAGATCCCACTGTTTTAAAAAACATGGAAGAGCTTATAAAAATGGTAAAAGAAAAGGGGCTTGACCTTGGTATCGGGTACGATGGAGACGGCGACAGGATTGGGATTGTTGATGAAAAAGGGAATATTATATTTGGAGACAAGCTTATAATAATTTTTGCCAGGGAAATTTTATCAAGAAAACCTGGAGCGGTTTTTATCTCTGAAGTAAAATGCTCCAAGGCAATGTATGACGATATAACCAAACATGGTGGAAAAGCTATTATGTGGAAAACGGGGCATTCTTTAATCAAGGCTAAAATGAAAGAGGAGAATGCAGAGCTGGCAGGCGAGATGAGCGGTCATATGTTTTTTGCAGACAGGTACTTCGGGTTTGATGATGCAATATATGCTTCATGCAGGCTTCTCGAAATACTTGCAGACACAGGAAAAACAATCTCGGAACTTTTATCTGATGTTCCGAAAACATATACCACTCCTGAAATTCGGGTTGAATGTCCGGATGAAACAAAGTTTGAGGTAGTAAAAAAGATAACAGAGCATTTTCGCGAACTGAACGATGTTATAGATATTGATGGAGTCAGAGTTGTTTTTCCTGACGGCTGGGGGCTTGTTCGTGCATCCAATACCCAGCCGGCTCTTGTACTCCGTTTTGAAGCAGAGACAGAAGACAGACTTGGAGAAATAAGAAATCTTGTGGAGTCGGCGCTGGCTGATATTCAAAAATAAGAGCTGGCTGATATTCAAAAATGAGATATTAAAAGGAGACACTAATTGAATCAACAGCAAACAGGGTACAGATGGGTTATACTGATAGTACTGTTTTTATCCCAGGTTATTCTTTCAATTGCAGCTTATGCATGGGGTCCCCTTGGCCCTTTTCTAAAAAAATCACTTCTGCTTAATCATGTTCAGATAGGCTCTCTCACATCTACTCTTTATTTAAGTTCCGTTATATTCGGTATCCCTGCAGGCATAAGCGTGGACAGATGGGGAGTGAAGCTGAATCTTTTCATATGTCTTGCGCTCACAGGTCTTGCTATGACTGCAGCAGGTTTTATAAATCAATATAAACTGCTTGTTATGGTTTCAGTTGTGACAGGAGCAAGCTACGGGATGATTAACCCCATTGCTTCAAAAGGGCTTACTCTCTGGTTCGATCAAACCTTCAGGGCAACGGCTTTTGGCATAAGACAGATGGGCGTTACAGCAGGGGGCGCTGTGGCAGGTGTTTTGCTGATATATCTTGCACAGGCACGAAGCTGGCATACAGCGGTTTTTACTATTGGGCTTACTGCCATCAGTATGGGGGTCATGGGGCTTCTTTTTTACAGGGATATGCAGGTGGGCGCAGATTTAACAGGTAGAAAAGGAGATGGACAGAAAACAGGGCTGCTTGAACTCATGAAAAATCGAAATCTCATGTCGGCATCTGTAATGATGGCTTTTCTCGGTCTGGGTCAAAGCAGTATTTCCGCCTTCTGGGTACTGTTTTTAAAAGAACATTTAAACTTTACGCCAATGCTTGCGGGCACTTTTCTTGCTGTAACCATGGTCAGCGGCGGCGTGGGCAGGGTAGTGTGGGGAATAATAAGCGACAGACTCTTTGAAGGCCGCAGACTTCCTGTGATGAAAATTGTATGCGTCATGGCAATAGCAGGAACCCTGGCAACATGTTTCTGGTCACCTGCGCTGCCGGTTTACCTGGCATTTTTTGTTGCGGCAATACTCGGTTTTTCATTTCTCGGCTATCAGGGGGTTGCAGTTGTTATTATGGTCGAGGCCTGTGATCCTGAATCAGCGGGCAGGGCAACAGGCATTGGCGTAACAATAGCCTGGGTGGGCATGGTGTTAGGTCCCGTGCTCTTTGGCACCATTATTCGCTTTGGTTATCCTGCGGCATGGTTTTCTATTGCTCTGGCATCGGTGGTTGCAATGTTTTTGTGTTATATAATTAAAGAAAACAAGCATGAAGCCCACTTATAAAGATTTTATATGAAAATCAGCTGATTTCTTGACATTGCAGGGATAATGTGCAATCAATTGTGCAATAATTTATAGTATAAAAAATACTTTTCAATATGGAGATGCCGGTGATCAGGATAGGAATTATAGGCGGTTCGGGTCTTGATGATCCTAAAATACTTAAAAATGAAACTGAAATATTTATTGATACTCCCTTCGGGAAACCGTCCTCTGTCCTTACTTCGGGAACAATTAACGGTGTTGATGTTATAATACTCGCAAGGCATGGGAAAAATCACACCATTTCTCCTTCACAGGTTAATAACAGGGCTAATATTTATGCCTTTAAAAAACAGGGCATAACTCATATAATTGCAACAACTGCCTGCGGCAGTCTTAGAGAAGAGATCGGAAGGGGTGATTTTGTAATCCTTGATCAGTTTATAGATTTTACAAGGCACAGAGAAGTTACATTCTTTGATTCATTTGAAAAAGGGCTTAATCATACTCCAATGGCTGATCCTTTTGATTCTAAGTTGAGAAAAATACTCTATGAGACATCAATAGATATGGGGTTGAAAGCCCATAAAACAGGGACGGTTATAACTATTGAAGGCCCCAGATTTTCAACAAGGGCAGAATCTAAAATGTTTAAAATATGGGGGGCTGACGTAATAAATATGTCCATCGCTCCGGAAGCTATTCTTGCAAATGAAGCCCAGATTCCCTATTCAGCCATTGCAATGGCAACGGATTATGACTGCTGGAAAGAAGATGAAGCTGTTGTTTCATGGGAAGAAATTCTTGATGTTTTTAATAAAAATGCAGATAAGGTAAAAAATTTGCTTATAAATGCGATTGGTAAAATAGCCTGCCGGAGAGATAATGATGAATCTTAAAGAAAAAATCAGAACTGTTCCTGACTGGCCTGTCAAGGGCGTAATGTTTAGAGATATAACCACAATTCTTCAGGAACCTGAACCGTTTGTAGAAGTCTGTGATATATTTTACAACCGTTATAAAGATATTAAGATAGATAAGGTTGTAGGTATAGATGCCCGTGGATTTATTTTTGGAGCAGTGCTTGCCTATCAACTTAAAACAGGATTTGTCCCGGTCAGAAAAAAGGGGAAACTCCCCCATAATACAATAACAGAAGAATATGACCTTGAGTATGGCAAAGATATTGTGGAGATGCATGAAGATGCAATTTTACCAGGAGAAAACGTATTAATTATCGATGATCTTATTGCAACCGGCGGGACAATGTCCGCTGCAGTTAAATTTGTTGAAAAGCTTGGTGGCAATATTATTGAATGTGCATTTCTTATTGAACTGCCTGATCTTAAAGGCAGAGACAAAATTAAAGAGTATAAAATATTTGCCATTATGGAATTTGAAGGCGAATAGCTCTCATACCTTGGCGAGTACAACAAAAGCAGTTCTTTCATATAAAAAATATACAGGTGAATTATATCATGAGAATCAATGAAATAAAAAACATATTAAAGGCAGAGGTATTGTTCGGTGAAACTGCAATGGAGAATTCTATAGTTGCAGGAGGCAGCGCTGATCTGTTGGATGACATACTTTATGCAGCAGCAAAAGACTGTGTGCTTCTCACAGGAGCTGTTACCCTTGACAGTATAAGGAAAGCAACAGTTGCCGAAATAGGGGTAATTGTCATGGTGAGGGGGAAAGAAATTGACAAAAAAATTCTGAAGCTGGCCAAGGAGAATAATATTCCTGTGCTGACAACAGACTTTTCACTTTTCGTTGCAAGCGGCAGACTCTATTCCGCCGGCCTCAGAGGTCTGGACGGCACATGGTAATTTTCCATGGAAAAGTAATTTTATATAAAAGCAGGAGCATATATTATGTTTGAAGCAGTTTGCATGATGGGTGGTTTAGGCATTATTGTTGGGGCGGGTCTGGCAGCGGCGTCGAAAATTTTTTATGTATATGTGGATCCTTTAATACTTGCAGTTGATGATGTTTTGCCAGGCGCAAATTGCGGTGGATGCGGGAAGCCTGGATGCGCCGCTAATGCTGAGGCTATTGTGGCAGGAGAGGCCGCTCCCAATTCATGCGTAGCTGCCGGACCTGAAGTTGCCGAAGCCATAGCAGCCATTATGGGTGTTTCAATCGAAGCAAAAGAACCGGATTTCGCAAAGACCGGATGCACATACGGTGTTGCCGAGGCAGATACAAAATTTATTTACGATGGTTTAAGCGACTGCAAAGCTGCAGCAATGCTCAGCGGAGGCATGAAGGTCTGTTCCATAGGGTGTCTTGGGCTTGGAAGCTGTATTAAGGCCTGCCCTTTTGACGCGATTTCGATGGGGCCTCACGGTCTGCCTGTTGTTGATGAAAAACTTTGCACAGGCTGTGGAACCTGTGAAAGGGTATGTCCTAAAAACATTATCAAACTTTCATCCGTAACGAGAAGAATTTTACGGGAATATACCACTGAAGATTGCACTACACCCTGTCAGAGGTCTTGTCCGGCCGGAATAAACATAAGTGCATATGTAGGTCATATAGCTAAGAAAAATTATCATGAAGCGGTTCAGGTTATCAAGGAAAGGAATCCGTTCCCCACAATAATCGGCAGAATCTGTCCGCGGCCCTGCGAGGACAGTTGTAGGCGTCAACTGGCCGATGAGCCCGTGGCAATTAACTTTCTTAAGCGCTTTGCCGCTGATTATGAAAAGGAAACAGGCTCAAGGATACTTCCCTACAAGGCGCCTGACACAGGCAAAAAAATAGCAGTTATAGGCGGCGGAGTTGAAGGTCTGTCAACATCCTTTTTTGCTGCCCGTTTAGGACATGAACCAACAATATTTGAAGCAGGTTCAAAGCTGGGGGGAATACTCAGAACAGCCATAGCAAAGTACAGACTTTCCGATGAAATATTAGACTGGGACATAGAAGGTGTTATGGAAATGGGAGTAAATGCCGAGACCGGGAAAACTCTTGGCAGGGATTTTACGATAGCATCTATACTAAAAGAGGGGTTTGAGTCTGTTTTTATAGCAACAGGAGGATGGGACAGCCGTTTGTCAAGGGCCAAAGAGTCTCTCATTGAAGAACAGATACCCGGCGCTTTTCTGCTGCTTGATTTTATAAATAAGGCCAAAGAAAATAGTATCACATGCAGTTCCGATGTGGTTATAGTCGGCGGGGGAAGCATTGCTGTTGACGCAGCAATGGCCTGTAAAGATATGTACGCAAAAAACATCACAATAATCTTCAGGGAAACACAAGGTGAAGTTCAGATTGAAAATGAGGATATTGAAAAAGCTTCAGACAATGGAATAAAGATAATATTTAATTCGGCAATGGGAAAAATTTATGGTCAGGAAAATGAGCTCTCCGAAATCGAATGCATAGATCTAAAAAACAGGTCAACAAATAATATTACCGTAAAAACTTTAATTTTTGCATCAGGCAGATTCCCTGAACTTATTTTTATGAAAACAGGCGCTGACAGCGAATCGGATGATTCAGCAGAAAAAGCTTATGATGGTCGATGGGAAGGATTCGAGCCTTATAAACCGCCTGCATCAAACAGTGAAGCCGGTCTGTTTGCAAAGGGTGACGTTATTACAGACTATGGAGCAGCAATAAAAGCCATTGCAGCGGGACGCAGAGCCGCAGCTTCCATTCATAAGGCAATGTATAACATACCATTATCATTGCCGGAGAATGTGCTTACTCTGGAAACCTTTGTGCAAGATGTATATCATCTTGAAAATGTTGAACCCATGCCGCGTAAAATTATGCCTGTTTGCAGCAGTCAGGACCTTGAAGACTGCTCAGATATAGAGATGGGTTTTGACGAAGAAACTGCTGTCAAAGAAGCTGAAAGATGCCTTCAATGCGGTCTTATATGTTATAAACACTCTTAGACCGTCACATAAATAATTTCACTGCGTTATCGGTCGGAGATATACTATCAGTATTATCTCCTCTCTCTGGCCTTGTGAAATTTATTATGTGACAATCTATAGAACATAAACTGTTATGGCAACTGAAAAAGGGATTGTAACCCATATAAACTCAAAAACTGCATGGGTAGAGGCTGAAAAAAGCTCTGCCTGTGAAGGATGTTCATCACGAGATTCATGTCATCTTATTGATGACGGAAGTGGTAAAATGATGAAAGTTGAGGCTCTAAATCCTGTCGATGCAAAGGTGGGCGACAGGATTATGCTCAGCTTTGAGACAGAATCACTTATGAAAATTTCTTTTCTTTTATATATATTCCCAATTATTTGTATGTTTGCAGGAGCTTTCACAGGTCAAATGATTGCATCCGCGTTTAACATCAACGAATCAGCCTTATCAGCTTTTCTCGGCATTCTATTTCTTGCAGGCTCACTTTTTTTTGTAAAATCAAAGGGAAATAAAATGGCTAAAAGGGATGAGTATAAGCCAAGAATCATAAAAATATTATAAGGTCGAGCCTTTATTGCATTTAAAGATAATCCCGGCTGCAAGGGCAATAAAACCGCTTATAATAAAAAGAGTAAAAGAGTCTGTTTTTTCATAAAGATACCCATTAATAAAAAAACCTGTCATCAGTCCAAGCCCGTAAGTTAAAGCATTATTTATTGCCTGCCCCATGGTTTTGGAACCTTCAGGAGTCAGAGAATCCATATAAAGAATACTTGCCATATGAAAAGCTCCATAAGTTACTGCATGCAGCAATTGTGAAAGAAGTATGGCCGCAGGAGACTGGATAAAAAAGAGTAAAAACCACCTGATTGACGCCATAAAAAAAGAGAATGTCAGAACGTTTTCCATTGAAAATCTTTTAAATATAAAATCAGATTTTATCATGACAAAAATTTCGGCAAAGGCTGCCAGCGCCCATGCAATACCGATAAATGAATTATTATATCCCATGTTTTCTATATGTATGGAGAAAAAACCATAATAAGCGCTGTGGCTGACCAGCATAAGAAAAGAACAGAAAAGAAAAATAATAACACGTTTGTTTGTCAGGATTTTTTTGTCGGTACCTGCATTTTTTTCTTTTTTTATACGCGTATCAGGTATTTTAACAGATACAAGAGACAGCAGTATGGAACCTGTAAGTATAAGGCCAAGAATTATATTAATGGAATATATATCGATGAGATATCCCTGAATAATGACAATTAATATAAAAGAGATTGAACCCCACGCCCTGATTTTTCCATAATTTTTTTTTTCTTTGCCAAGAATATCCAGGGTAAATGCCTCAAGAAAAGATATTATTGGGGCATAAAACATTCCATAACATATTGTAATAACAAGCATTGGCCAAAAAGAGGTCGTGTGGAAATAAAAAATCCATATCCCTGTACATATAAAATTGCACAAAATATATATGCGCTTTCTTGCTTGATACCTGTCAGCCACCTTGCCCCATATTAAAGGAAAAAAAACAAGGGTTACAGAACGCACTGCAGATAGTGCCCCTATTTGAAAACCGCTGAGTCCGATATGATAACAGTAAAGGTTAAAATATGGCAGAAAGATTCCCAATGTTCCAAAATATATAAAATATTGGGAGCTGATCATTATTTTTTTTGATTTTATTGAATTATAATCCATTTAAAAAAACCGCTGAAATTAAGAAAAAAAATAACCGGCAAAAATCTACCGGGCATTACTGAAAAAAACATTATTATTGACCAAATTTTTATTACAGTATAGTTGAACTTTATATTTTTTTATTTTTTATGAGTTTATCAATATTATATTTATTGTTTTTTGTATAATAAAATCTTCGAATATTTTTTAAGAATTTTGAAACTAATGGAAATCTGTACAATATGATACAATCCATCAGAGGTTTCAGGGATATACTTCCTGAAGAAATAAAAATATGGCAGAATATTGAAAGAACAGCGGCAGATCTTTTCGAAAACTTTGGTTTTAAGGAAATCAGGCTGCCTGTTCTGGAAAAAGCCGAGCTTTTTTCCAGAAGTATAGGACAGGATACTGATATTGTAGAAAAAGAGATGTATACCTTTCCGGATAGAAAGGGCAATTCTATTACAATGAGGCCTGAGGCAACCGCATCGGTTGTAAGGGCTTATATTCAACACAAATTATATGCAAAAGATCCTGTCCATAAGCTCTATACAATAGGCCCCATGTTCAGACGGGAAAGACCCCAGAAGGGCAGGTACAGACAGTTTTACCAGATTAATGCCGAGGTGTTCGGCGTTGATTCCCCTTTGATTGATGCCCAGCTTATAATGATCCTGATGACTCTTTTTGCCAGGTTAAATGTCACGGATGTTAAGCCCCATATAAATTCTCTGGGATGTGAGGAATGCCGTCCCAGGTTTAAAGAAGCGCTTTCCGGGTTATTATACTCATCCGCCGACAGTCTTTGTTCAAACTGCATAAAAAGGAGCAAAACAAACCCGTTAAGGGTGCTTGACTGTAAAGTTCCATCCTGCAGGGAAGCGATGGCCAATGCGCCTTCAATACTGGATTTTTTATGCGCTGAATGCAAAGAGCATTTTGACACTGTAAAAGATTCCTTAGAAAGCCTGAATATCGAGTATGAAGTTGACAAATTTCTTGTGAGGGGTCTTGACTATTATACCAGGACGACCTTTGAAATCCAGACAGGTTCACTCGGCGCCCAGAATGCCGTGGCAGGTGGAGGCAGGTATGACAAACTTGTCAAGGCTCTTGGAGGGCCTGAAAAATCGGCAACAGGTTTTGCAATAGGTTTTGACAGACTTGTGGAGCTTGTAGCCCTTAATAATTCAAGTGTGCAGTCAAAACCTGAACTGTTTATAGCCGCCATTGGAGATAAAAGCAGAGCAACTGCTTTCCATTGGGCAAACTCGCTTGCCCTTGATGGAATTAAAACTGAAATAGATCTTGGTGATAGAAGCTTGAAAAGCCAGATGAAACGCGCAAACAGGCTTGGAGCAAAGCATGTTTTGATTGTGGGAGAAAAAGAGCTTGAAGACGGGAATATTATTATGCGCAACATGACAACCAAAGAGCAGATTTTAATTCCTGTAAATGGTATTGTTGAAATTATAAAAGCAAAGCTTCAACCTTGAAAGGAGTAAATTAATTGCAGGACATTTTAGGGAAATTGAGAAGAACAAATACCTGCTGTGAGCTTGGCAGGAAAGACATAGGCAAAGTAGTAGTTCTCATGGGATGGGTACAGCGCCGCAGGGATCATGGTGGAGTGATATTTATAGATTTAAGAGACAGGGAAGGTATTACCCAGGTAGTATTTAATCCTGAAGAGAATCCGGATATTCATAAAAGAGCCCATGATATTCGAAGTGAATATGTTTTGGGAGTACAAGGCGTAGTCGGTTTAAGGCCGGAAGGGATGATAAACCCTGATCTGCATACAGGCGAAGTAGAAGTTATTGTGCAGGAACTTAAAATATTAAATGCTGCAAAGACTCCTCCTTTTCTTATAGAAGACAAAGTAGATGTTTCCGAAACAATACGTTTTAAAAATCGTTATATTGACCTTAGACGCTCACAACTGCAAAAAAATATTATTTTAAGGCACAGGGCAGCCCAGTCAGTCAGGCAGTATTTGAACAGTAATGGTTTTCTTGACATAGAAACACCGGTTTTAACGCGCAGCACTCCTGAAGGAGCAAGGGATTATCTTGTCCCGAGCAGGGTTAACCCCGGCCATTTTTATGCCCTGCCTCAATCCCCACAGCTTTTTAAACAGCTTTTGATGATTTCAGGGTTTGACCGTTACTATCAAATCGTCAAATGTTTCAGGGACGAAGACTTGAGAGCAGACAGGCAGCCTGAGTTTACCCAGATTGATATGGAGATGTCCTTTGTGGGTGAAGATGATGTGATTTCAGTTGCCGAAGGTATGCTTGAAAATATATTCAAGGATGTTTTACAAAAAAAGATTGCCCCTCCATTTCAGCGCATTACACATGCAGATGCTTTGGACAGGTACGGTTTGGATAAGCCGGACATGCGTTTTGACATGGAATTAAAGGACATATCAGACATAGTAAAGGATACGGGCTTTAAAGTTTTTTCAAGCGTGGTTAAAAGAGGCGGGATTGTTAAAGCTCTGAATGCAAAGGGGTGTGTGAAATTCTCCCGAAAAAAGATAGACGATCTCACAGAGCTTGTGGCCGTTTATAGAGCAAAGGGGCTTGCCTGGGTAAAGGTACGGGAAGATTCATGGCAGTCTCCCATAGCAAAATTTTTTACAGATAAAGAAAAAGAAGATCTTGCCGCTCGAATTCAGATGGAGCCCGGGGATCTTGTGTTTTTTGTTGCGGATCAGCCTGAAGTTGTAAATGAGGCGCTTGGTCATCTTAGAAATCATCTTGGCAATGAACTCGGGCTGATTGATAAAAATGAATTTTCATTTGTATGGGTTACGGATTTTCCTATGTTTGAGTATGATGAAACAGAAAAGAGATATCAGGCTGTTCATCATCCTTTCACAGCTCCCTTTGAAGAGGATTGCAGCCTCCTTGAGGATGACCCCCTTGCTGTAAGATCAAGGGCCTACGACCTTGTTTTGAACGGTTCTGAAATAGGCGGCGGCAGCATTCGTATTCATCAAAAAGAGCTTCAGGAGAGGGTGTTCGCGTCCCTGGGCATGAAACGGGAAGAGTATGAGGATAAGTTCGGATTTATGCTTTCAGCTCTTGAATCAGGAGCGCCTCCCCATGGAGGAATTGCATTCGGTTTTGACAGGCTGGTGATGATTTTATGCGGTCAGCCCTCAATTCGTGACATTATTGCGTTTCCCAAAACCCAGAAAGCAGCATGTACTCTTACAAATGCGCCGTCTGAAACAAGTAAAAAACAGCTTGATGAGCTTTATTTGAAAATCAAGACAGTTTTTAAAGAATAAAAACAGGGCACCGTAATATAAAAAATATTTTTGCTTGACTTTAGCATCGATTTTTAATATTAAAGTATTTTTTTGTCAATGATCCCCAGTAGCTCAGTTGGCAGAGCGAGTGGCTGTTAACCACTAAGTCCGCGGTTCGAGTCCGTGCTGGGGAGCCAACCATTACACTCAACGAATTTCGATTCACCAGGTTCGTTGAGTTTTTTTATGGGCAGTCTGAGATTGGGCTGCTCGAAGTATGATATCTTGCAATGGCCAGATGACCTGTCCTGCTCGTGCCATTCCACGACTTCAACCATCCTGTTTAACAGTTCCTTGAGTTTCTTCGGTTTTGCCTTCTCGATGACCTCCCGAAATGTTTTGAATGACTGGCTCATGACTTCAGACGAGAGTCTGTGTTTCTCTATCTTCACTATCTCGAAATCGATGGTTTTCAACCTGTCTTTTGTCGAGGCCTGTTTCGATTCCAGGGTTTCGATGCGTTTGTTTAATGAATCGAATGCTTTGAGGTTTCCACTCTCGATTGAATCTATTATCTGACTTAACTTATTATTGATATCCTGAAGATGGCTTGAGATACTTTTTTTGTCTGCCATCAGCTCATCTATCCTATGATTTCCATTCCTGTTTGCCTTGGCTATCATCTTGGATATCTCAGTTTCATCCGTTGTTAGTTCCTTGACCCTATCTAAGACAAAGCTCTCGATAGATTCTGCCGGAACGTATCTGGCATTACAACCCCCTGAATGTGCATTCTTTGTGCATTGGTAATAATAGTATCTGTTGGACCGGCTTATCCCGCTTTTGGGTGTCATTGCCGAGCCGCATTTCCCGCATGTAAGTATCCCTTGCAACAGATAGATATGCTTACTTGGGAGTTTATTGTTCGACCGGGTCTTCCTATTATGCTTTAGGATCTCCTGGACTTTCAAAAAGATCTTTTCATCAATTATTGCCTGGTGTTTGCCTTCATATAGCTGTCCCTTCCAGGTGATCTGTCCGAGATACACAGGGTTTTGAAGCATTTTTATGACCATCTGTTTGTTGAAAAGATTTCCGCCATGCTTCTTGCCGCGCCTTGATTCATAGACAGGCACCCTATAGCCAAGGTCATTGAGCGTTTTTTGAGCCTGCCCTGCTGAGCCGGTCTTGATGCAGAGCTCAAAAGCCTTATGGACAATCCTTGCATGCTCATCGCTTACCTTGAGGATGCCCTTCTCGTCTGGATCAAGGACATATCCAAGAATCCTGCCGCCGTTCCACAGGCCTTGCTCAGCCCTATACTGCATTGTCACAGCTGTTCTTTCTCCGGTCTGTTCTCTTTCAAGCTGTGCAAAAACAAGCACGATAGATAGCATGGCTCTGCCGATGGCAGTAGCGGTGTCAAATTTTTCATTGAGCGAGATGACCTCGACACCTTTATTCTGGAATTGATCCCAAAGGGATGAAAAATCTTTCAACGATCTTGTCAGCCGGTCAATCTTGTATATGATGACAGTATTGATTTTTCCGCTTCTTATATCTCCCATCATGCGTTGGAATTCCGGGCGATTGAGGTCTTTTCCGGAGCGGCCTTCCTCCCGATAAATGCCAGCAACCTGCCAGAGGCCGTTTTTGCCATTGTTTTCATATTCTACATATGCCTTGAGTTTTGATTCCTGGGCATCCAAAGATCCATCCTCGACATCGGCCTGTCGCAGGGTGGATACCCTGATGTATAGTGCACACCG
>Ga0190313_1001108_pt1 | contig 14728 bp, 17 predicted proteins | sample 4870071011_MG_FD_169989 | JGI IMG/M metagenome (GOLD analysis project Ga0190313, IMG submission 169989) | Hydrothermal vent sediment bacterial communities from Southern Trench, Guaymas Basin, Mexico - 4870-07-10-11_MG | ecosystem: Environmental > Aquatic > Marine > Hydrothermal vents > Sediment ...
TCCCCCCACTCCTCTTCCTCCTCGAACGTCATTGCAGGACTCACCCCGGCCCCCAGCCTCACTGCCGGTAGTGACGGTGGTGGGGCTAATTAAATTAACGCACGCTCCATGCGCCGCGCCTCTAGGCGCGCCTTGCCGCCTAAGCCTGGGGCGTTCTACCGCTCTAGAGGGGCTAGGGCCTTGAGGCCGAGCTAGGTGAGCTAGCCAGAGCGCACGACCTATGCAAGGGCTAAGGGCCCTGGGTTGGAGGCAATCTGGGCTGCTCGAAGCTTACATGGTGTCTCACTAGCGTGGGACCGGTGCTCCCATGACCCTTAGCGGCGTAGCGAGGAGAGTCCTGCTGTGGCGGCGGCCTGCGAGCTCTCGCGGCTCGCTGTCACGGTGGCCTGCGTCCACACCAGGCTCGCATAAGTCCACTGCGACACCATGCCTCGATTCATAAGGGAACGCATCCCCTCCGCTCAGCCCTCTCCATAGCCACGTGCGGCCTCTCCTCCTTCTCCGTGGGCGCCTCACAGCCGCGCTGCACCCAGTGCTTGCGGTGGCTGCGTCGGTGCTCATGGCCGCAGAGGCTAGCAGCTTCGTGCTCGCAGCCCTCGCTGAGGGCGCATGCCCTCCAGTACAGCGCACTTCTGCCTCATGATCCTTGAGGCGCAGTGCTACCTCGTCCTACGGGCTCGCTTCACGAGGCTCTGCTACATTCGCAGGGAGCGTGTGGGAGTCTCAGAGCTTTGGGGCAGGTGAGTGAGGTCCACGCCCTGCTAATATCGGCCTTCTCAGCGTTCGCTGCGCTCGCCGCAACTGTGGACAGCTGCTCCGGCAAGCGCGACAGGCCCAGCAACTTCGAAGAGCTCCTTACCCAGGGCCCTTTACGCTCTGTGCAGGCACCCCCTCCACCTCTTCGTGACGCTCGCTCAGCTCTCAATCTGCCTCTACTTCTCAGCTCCTGGGGCCTCGCGCTGTACCTGGCGATGCTGCCCCTGTGGCTTGCGCTGATCAAGGTTGAGGGAGCTGGTCGGCTGCCAGGGCGACAGGTACAGGCGCTGTATGGAGAGAGTTCCCAACGCTGGTGCCCAGGGTGAGAAAGGGCGGCGCTCGGTCGAGTGCTGGTCTCCTCGCGCTGCTGAGGGGGTGACCCCTAGTAGATGGGCGGCTTCGGGGGCTGCGCGGCTGCGGGATAGAGCTTAAATATTCGCACGCGGATGATGGAAAAAGGTGGTGCTTAGATGTCAAGACCGCAGTATGTGGTTGAGACTCAGGACCTCCACAAGTACTACTTCCTCAAGGGGGAGACCGTCAAGGCCCTCAGGGGCATAAATATACAGATCAAGTACGGCGAGTACGTCTCCATACTCGGCCCCTCCGGCTCCGGCAAGACCACGCTCTTCAACATGATAGGGGGCTTGGACAAGCCCACCAAGGGGCGCGTCATACTGGACGGTAGGGACATCTCAAAGCTAACCCCAGCCCAGATGGCCTGGGTGCGCTGCCACAAGATAGGCTACATATTCCAGACCTTCAACCTCATACCGATACTCACGGCCCTCGACAACGTGATGCTGCCAATGGTGTTCGCTGGCCTCAGCAGGAGGGAGAGGGAGGAGAGGGCCAAGGCGCTGCTCGAGAGGGTGGGGCTTGGCGACAGGCTCCACCACAGGCCTAACGAGCTCTCCGGGGGCCAGCAGCAGAGGGTCGCGATAGCTAGAGCCCTGGCCAATGACCCCGACATAATCCTGGCCGATGAGCCGACCGGCAACCTGGACCTGAACACCGGCCTCAAGATAGTCCACCTCCTGAGGGACCTGAACAGGGAGAAGGGGGTCACGGTCATCACCGCCACCCACGACCTCAAGATGATCGACGTGAGCGACAGGATCATGTGGATAAGGGACGGCATCATCGAGAGGATAGAGGAGAGGGTGGGCATAGAGATAACCGAGGAGGAGCTGGGCATCTAGCGAAAAGTGGTCTCATGCTCCGCGACTTCAACCTCCTGGTCTCCACCTACAGGAGGAGGGAGAACGACTGCATATCCGAGCTCTGGTACTTCTTGCGCGAGATGGGCGACACCCGAGTGGAGGTCAGCAGGGTCGGGCTGCCCGGGCTAGTGGTCGCCAAGACCTCCCTCGACCCGTTTGAGGTCGTCCGCAGGCTGAGGGAGAGGGCGCTGGAGAGGCCGTGGGACTTCAGGTACATTCTGAAGGTGGTCCCCATACAGCGCGTCGTGCCGACGGAGCTCGACGAGATAAGGAGGGCCGCGCTCGAGCTGTCGGCTGGCATAGGCGAGGGGGAGAGCTACAAGGTCGACGTCAACATCAGGCTGTCCGAGCTCAGCAGGAGGGACGTCATAGAGGCCATAGCGCCGCACATCAACCGCAAGGTGAACTTGACCAATCCGGACAAGATCATCAGGGTCGAAGTGCTGGGCGCCGTGACTGGCCTAAGCCTCCTCAAGCCTGAGGACGAGGTATCTATAGCGAAGATAAAGAGTCAGAGGAGGCAGCCTACTTCCTGAGGTGAAGGAGGGCCATCCGCGACAGGACGCACTTGACTAGCGCCTCCTCCCGGCTCCTGGCCACGGTGGCGCTCAGCTCCTCCTCGGATATCGAGAAGGCACTCATAAGGGCGGCCGCCTTCTCGGGGCCTACCTCCAGCAGCCCCTCGTTCAGCTCGCCCCCGCTCAGCTCAGCTAGGCGGACCACGGCCTCGCGGGCCGCCTCCTCGCTCCTCGATATCGCTACGGCGACGAGCGCTAACACCTCGCTCGGCAGGCCCACGAGCCTCAGCGCGTCTCGTATCTGCCTGGTCCCAGACATGTACAGCAGCGCCTCCATGCCCAGGTCCCTCGCGACGTTCGTGCCCGCCGCAAATGACCTGAGGGCGTACTTCGCCGCCGCGACGCAGTGCACCTCGGTCGCTACGGCGTCGGGCCTCGCCAGCGCGATCGCGGCTCCAGTCGACTCACCGACCGACCTGGCGACTCTGAGGAGCTCCTCCACGCTCACGGGCCTCGGGAGCCTGATGCCAGCTACCGCCACCGCGTACTCCTCGCCCCTCACCGCCACCTTGTGGACCCTCATCGCCCCGCCCTCGGGTAGGCGAGGCCCCTGAGGGCGTCGTAAGCGGCTGAGAGAGCCTCCTCCACCCTGGGCTCGTACCCAAGCCTCCTGAGGAGCAGGGCTAGGCAGGCCACCAGCGTGATTACGTCGCGCTTGGTGAGGTAGCCCATGTTGCCCACCCTGACCACCCTGCCCTTGAAGCGGCCGATTCCCCCAGCGACGTAGATGCCGAACTCCCGCCTGAGGAGCCTCGCGACCTCGCCGACCCTGCCCTCGGCCTCCACGCTGACCACGGTGGTGGACCTGAAGCCCTCACTCACGAACGGCCTCATGCCCAGCTCGCTCAGCGCTGAGTAGAGAGCTCTGGCCCTCATCTCGTGGAAGTCCACCCACCGCTTGAAGCCCACCCTGAGTATGAAGTCCAGGGCCTCGTTCAGGGCGTACAGTATTGGGAGGGCTGGCGTGAATGGCGTCTCGCGCCTCCTGGAGAAGTCCCTGTACTTGGCTAGGTCCAGGTAGTAGGTGCCCGGGCTTCCGCCCCCGAGCCTGCTTGCCGCCTCCTCGCTCACAGCTACTATAGACAGCCCTGGGGGCGCAGCCAGGCACTTCTGGGTAGCGGTGGCCAGGACGTCGATGCCCCAGTCCCTGACTGGGATCTCCACGCCGCCGAATGCCGAGACCGCGTCGACTATGAGGAGGCAGCCCCTCTCCTTGACGACCTCGGCGATTTCTCTGAAGTTGCGCAGCATGACGCCAGGGCACGTGTCGTTGATCACCACGGCGGCCGCACTCACGCGCGGGTTGCTTCGCAGCGCGCTCTCGACCTCCTCAGCGGTGGGCCCCCTCCTGTCGCCGCAGTTGACGGCGACTACGGCGCCCCCGTGGGCGCGCACCGTCTCTGCCAGCCTCTCGCTGAATATCCCGTGGAGCGGCACCAGCACCTCGTCTCCAGGCTTGATGAAGTTGGCCACCGCTGCCTCGACGGCGCCGGTTCCCGAGGCCGTAAGCAGATAGACCTCCACCTCGTCGCTCATGAGGAGCTTCTTGAGCTTCTCCTCCACTGCCTCGTAAAGCTCGTGGAACTCGTCGGACCTGTGAGACACCATTGGGGTCGCCATGGCCCGCAGAACGGGGCTCGGCAGGCCGACGGGGCCTGGTGTGAACAGGAGGTCGTCCATGCCCACCACGAGGCTACGTTTATCACACGCCCCTAATATCCTTTAACGTATGACTAGGGTCATCACCCTGACGACGGACTTCGGCACTCGCGACCACTTCGTCGCTGAGATGAAGGGCGTCATACTCTCGATAAACCCCCGCGCCACGATAGTCGACATAACCCACGACGTTGAGAAGTTCAACGTCGTCCACGGCGCGTTCGTGCTCGTGTGCGCCTACAAGTGGTTCCCTAGGGGCACGATCCACGTGGTAGTGGTTGACCCGGGCGTCGGCACGAGCAGGCGAGCCATATTGATAGAGACTGAGAGGTACTACTTCGTGGGGCCCGACAACGGGGTGCTCGCGCCAGCTGCCGCACGTGACGGCGTGAGGGCTATTTACGACATCAGCGACTTCAGGGAGTGGGAAGTCTCAGCGACGTTCCACGGGAGGGACATATTCGCCCCGGCCGCGGCCCGTCTCTCCCTAGGAGAGCCGCCCTCGTCCCTGGGGAGGAGGGTCAGCGAGTTCGTGAGGCTCGACATCTTCAGGGCCTCGAGCAGCGACGGAGTCGTCGAGGGGAGGGTGGTCCACGTTGACTCGTTTGGCAACGTGATAACGAGCATCGACGTGGGCCACGTGAGGAGGGCTGGCTTCAGCTACGGGGACGTCCTCGACGTCCAGGTGGGGAGAGCCAGGCTCAGGCTACGCTTCCTGCCAGCCTACGGCTTCGCTGAGCGGGGCGAGACGCTGGCCCTGGTGAACAGCGAGGGCTTCTTCGAGATAGCCATCAACGCGTCAAGTGCCGCCTCGGCCCTGGGGGTCAAGGTGGGAGACCCGGTGGTGGCAAGGAGGGCGCGAAGTGCTCGCGGCTGACCCTCGATCCCCTCACCGTGACGCCTTCTCCCAGTAGGAGGCGGGCCTTCAGCCAGCAGAGGCGCGTGGAGCCTAGGTAGCCTCCCAGCCGCCCGTCGCTGCGCACCACCCTGTGGCACGGGTAGGCGACTGGGTAGGGGTTGGCCGACAGGGCCCTGGCCACGGCCCTTGGCTGCAGGCCGAGGATGGCGGAGAGCTGCTTGTAGGACGCTACCCGCCCCCTGGGTATGGACAGGGTGAGCTCTACGACCCGCGCCTGCAGGGGGGTGAGCCACGGGTGCTCCCTAAGCGGGAAGAGCCTGAGCACGGGAGCCGAGCCATGGTCAGCCTCGCCCGCGACCAGCTCGCCTAGCGCCTCGGCGCGGGAGGCCAGCTCTCCGCAGCCCTTGCGCGCAGCTCTGGCAGCGCTTAGCAGGGCGCTCGCCGGGAGCCTGCGCTCCACGCACTTGAGTAGCGTGTAGATCGCCGCAGCTCTGGTCTTCATTGGGACGCCGTTGGCGACGACCCTGCCCCCGTCCGCTAGTAGCGCCACGAATAGCCCGCAGGCCTCGCATAGCGCCACGGAGAGGGTCACGGGGTGAGGCCCACCCCCTCACAGAGCACCCTGACCCCGCGCTCAGTCCTCTCCCACCTGAACCTGGCGCCGACGATCATCTTGCATAGCTCTATGACCGTCGCTGCGTGTGAGGTGAGCTCGGAGGAGGCCAGCAGGCTGCGGCCCTCAGCCAGCGAGGCGTATATGAGTAGGTTGTCGAGGGCGTGGCGATCCACGCCAGCCCTAGCGTCGACCTCGGCGATGAGCTTCGAGGCGGCCTCGCGCCCCACGGCCTCCGCTGGCTTGCCTCTCTCCCCGAGCGCATCGCTCCCGAGCACCCCTGAGTCGGTCGTGGCCCATAGCACTATGCAGCTGCCCCTGTCCAGCGCGGGGGTCCTGGTGTCCACCGCTATCTCGCCGACCCTCAGCCCCCTGGCCCTTAAGGCCTCCTCAGCCGCCGCTCGCTGCCTGACCGCCACGTGGCTGGGCAGGTTGGCGCAGTAGGATAGGCCGTCCACCCTCTCGACTCTGGACAGCTCAGGGAAGCTGGCCCCGGTCAGCGCCTTGGTCGGCTCCACCAGCACCTCAACCACGCCGCCGCCCCTGGGGTAGAAGCCGTGCCTGAGAACCGACAGCGTGAATCGGACGCCGAACTTGGAGAGTAGGGGGCGCAGGACGTACTGCACGTACTGCACGGGGGGCGACCACCTCACAGCCGTGCCGCCCACGAGCCTGAGCCTAACTGGCTCCCTCGCCATCGCGGCCACGGGCAAGGTGGCCTGGAGCACTAGCGAGACGCTGCCCGCCGTCCCCACGTCCAGCTCGTATCTCCCTCCCCGCACTCGCGACTTAGGGATGAAGGTCAGAGTCGTGGAGCCCACGCTCATGCCCCGGACCTCAGCATCGACCATCCTGGCCAGGAGCCTCACTGCCGTCATGTGCTGCGGCCTCAGGCCCGGGTTCGACCTCTTGGCCCTAATGTTGTACACCTGCACGGGCTCGCCCGTGAGCGCCGACAGCGCCACGCTGTACCTCAGGAGCTGGCCTCCCCCCTCCCCCATGCTGCCGTCAACCCTGATCATGAAGGGCACCCAGGAGCTAGCTAGACTTAGTTAACTCGCGCCGTATATAAGCGACGCGCTGCGCGACCGTGACGTAGGTCAGCGCCAGGAGGGCGTAGAACACCAGCTGAGCTGCAAATAAGCTGACGTGGGCTAGCGCTACGGCAGCGAACGTGGCGATGAGCCTCTCCGACCTCTCCATCACCCCCACGCCCTCCATCTTGACGCCCAGGGACTCGCCCCTAGCCCTCGCGTAGCTGACTAGGAATGCGCCCACCATCTGCGCGACTGCGGCGTGGAGCGGCGCCACTCCCAGCAGGTACAGGGAGTAAGCGAATATGGCGTCGCAGATCCTGTCAGTGAATGAGTCGAGGAAGGCGCCCCACTCGCTAGCCCTCCCGAGCGCCCTAGCCACCACTCCGTCGAGGGAGTCCAGCAGCGAGGCTAGCGCCAGCAGGCCCAGGTACAGCGGCGCTGCTCCGCGCCCCCACAACGCCAGGATCACCACGTACGCGAGGGCGGCCACGAGGCTCGAAGCGGTGACGGCGTTGGGGCTCACCCTAGCCTTAATGAGCGGGAGGGCGAGGGGCTGTAGGAGCTTGGCGAAGTGCCTTCTGAACTTCGCCAGCAAGGTACCACTCTACGGCTCTTCTCCGAACAGCGACCTGTACACGCTCCTCATGAACTCCTTCCCCCTCTCGAACACCTCCAGCCCCCGCTCAGTCGGCTCGTAGTACACCTTCCCCTCGCCCTCAGCGACCTGCACCTTCCTGACGAGCCCCTCCCTCACCATCTTGTACAGCACGACGTACACCGTCACCGTGGCTGGCGAGAAGTTAAACCTGTCCCTTATCTCCTTGACTATCTCCTTGCCGTACATGGGCCGCTCCTTGAGCAGCCTGATTATGTAAAGCCATAGGTTCTCCTTGGTCAACTTGTCGACGAGGCGCTGGTAGGCCATCTGGCGCACCCTAGCCAGCCTTCCTAGAGGTCAGGAGCATTATGGCCTGAGCTAAGTCTCCCCCCGTCTCGATCAGTGCCCTCCTGGCCTCCTCTAGAGAGACGCCAGCCTGCTCAGCCACCAGCTGAACGTCCTCCTCCGGTATCTCTAACTCCTCAGCGGCCTCAGGGGCTGGCGCCTCCACGACCCTGCTCTCACCCATCACCTGGTATATCTCGACCCCTTGGGCCCTCAGCTTCACGACCTTGGGTAGGTCGAACACTATGCACCTGCCGTCCTCTAACAGGATCCTGACCTCCCTGACGCCGCTGAGCTCCTCCATCGAGAGTCCGAGCCTCTTGGACAGTCTCCTGAGGTCGCGAGGGCTCAGCCTCCTCAACTAAGGCACCTCGGGTTTCCCTTTGCCGCCGATGGTTAAAATCCTTTCTGGGGCCACTAGGCTGGCGACGTAGCCCCCCAAGTCCACGACGCGGCGCGAGTTTGCTATTACGACGGAGTCGCTGCTCGCCACCACGCCCCCGTGAAGCACGGTGGCGACATCGGCCTTCCTCACGGCCTGCGCCTCACCCCGCAGCCCCAGTCGCGCCAGCCTTCTCCTGACGTGTGCCGCGAACTCCCCGCTCCTGCTCACGCTAGCGTCGAAGAAGAAGGCGACGCTCTGAGGCCTGTACCTGCTAAGCACGCACAGCACTAGCTCGAGAGCCACACACGTGAGGGGGCCGATCCTCACCCTCCGGAATAGCGATAGGACGTCCCTCACCAGCCCGTCGTCGCAGAGTATTAGCGGGTAGCCGAGGAGGGCTGCCTTGACCGTCATGAGGACGTTGAACCCGTCCACTGAGAGTGACCCGCCCCTGATGGCGCTGATGGGCACCAGCTTCTTAGCCCTCTCAGCGACCTCCCCCTCAGTGAAGGTCGATCGGTAGAGGGCCATCCTCTCGGCCTTGGTTAGCCCGTACCGGTCCCCCACGAACTTTAAGGCCTGCTCCCTCGGGTACCCGCGCGACAGCAGGAACTTGTAGTCGACCCTGGCCTCGCTTAAGACGTCCAACCTGAGCAGCGGGGCTGCCTCGCGCATGCTAGCCCTTCAGCGCCCGCTGGAGCACGGCTACCAACTCGTCCCTCTCGGGCACTCTATCGACCACGCCATTGAACATGTGCGACCTGCCTCCCCCCTTGCCGCCCAGCCGAGCAAGCAGCGCGTTGCCCAGCTCCCTCGCGTCGACCCCTGACCCAAGCGCTGCCTTGCCCACCAGTATGGCGAGGGCCCTCTCGCTCCTGGAGACCAAGGCTGCCACGGCGTCGGGGCGCTCCTTGACGACCCTAATGCCGAGCCTCATTAGGGACTCTAGGTCGCCCTCGTCGAGCAGTCCAGCCACAAGCAAGACCTCACCGACCCTGACGGAGTCCCTCAGTAGCAGCTCGGCCTCAGCCCTCTCCTTGAGCTCAAGGAGCCTCTCGGCCCTCTCCCTCAGCTCTCTGTTCTCCTCCACCAGCCTCTTCACCTTGTCCCTGACAGTCTCCGGGTCCGCGCCGAGTGTCGCGCACACGCTGGCTAAGGTCCTCTCCAAGCCCTTCACGTACTCTAGGGCCGCCTCGCCGACCGAGAACTCAAGCCGCTCGACGCCGTCCTGGATGCGCTCAGTCCTGACGATCTTTATGAGGCCGACCTCCCCTGTCGAGGCGACGTGCAGGCCGCCGCAGGCCTCGGCGTCCCAGCCCTCGACCTCGACGACCCTGATCTCAGGGCCGGGCACCACGCCGCCCTGGTACAGCGTGAAGCCGTAGGCCCTCTCCGCGTCGTTCCTGCGCATGAAGCGAGCCCTCACGGGCCTGTTCTCGAGGACGACCGTGTTCGCCAGCCTCTCTATCTCGTCCAGCTCCTCCCTAGTTATCCGCTTGTAGTGCGTTATGTCCAGCCTGCTCCTCTCGACGCCCTTCTGAGCGCCAGCCTGCCACACGTGCTTGCCGAGGACCCTCCTAGCCGCGGCCAGGATTATGTGAGTGGCGGTGTGATTCCTCATGAGGGCGAGCCTCCTCACCCTGTCCACCACGCCCCTCACTCTGTCGCCCGGGCGCAGGTCGCACGGGTCGCACACGTGGACCACGACGTTGCCGACCTTCCTGACGTCGCGGACGGCCACGCTCACGCCGTCGTGGACTAGGGCGCCCGTGTCGCTCGGCTGCCCGCCGCCCTCCGGGTAGAAGCACGTCCTGTCCAGCACTACGTACTTGCCGTCCACGACCGCGACGACCTCGGCGTCGAACTCCATTCGGTACGGATCCTCGTAGAACAGGAGCCTGGTGGGCCTCAGCCCGCGCAGCTTGTCCCGGAGCTCCTCCTCCAGCGCCTTGGCCGCCTTAGGCGCCCTGGCCCTCCTCTCGTGTAGCTCAGCCAACTTGGAGTAGAAGTCGGCTGGCACTGAGACCCTCACGCCCTCAGCTTCAGCTAGCTCCTTGACGTACTCAGGCGCTAGGCCGTGCGAGTCATACAGGGTGATTAGCTCGTCGAGCGGCATCTCGGCTACTCCGCGGCTCCTAAGCCTCCTGACGACCCTGCCCACGACCTTGCGCCCGACCTCTAGGGTCCTAGCATACCTGCGCTCCTCGTGCTCGACTATGTCTAATAGTGAGTCCCTCACCTCCTCGTACTCGGGGAAGTCGGCCGCCCACCTCCTCACCTGCATGTCGACGACGTCGACGAGCGACATCGGCGATCCTAGCTGCATCAGGCTCCTGATGGCCCGCCTTATTAGCAGGCGGGCGAGGTAGCCGCTGCCGCTGCTCGAGGGGACCACGCCGTCGCCTATCATGAACATGAGGGCCCTGCTATGGTCCAGCACTGCGTAGATCGCCTCATAGGGCCTTATCATGCGGTCGAGATCCTCCACGGCCATCCCGAGCCTGCTGGCTATCATGGACTTGGCCTTGACGAAGGACTCAGGCTTCTTGGCGTCAAGCTTCCCCATGTACCTCGACAGGGATGCGAAGACCCTTTCGTCCACCGGAGGGATGCCCGCAGCCCTCCTCAGCCTATTGACCATGTCACCGAAGACGGCGTCGTATACCGTGGGGGCGCCAGTCACCAGCCAGTAGAGCCTCTCGAGCCCGTAGCCCGTGTCTATGATCCTGTTCTCCATCGGTATGACCTCATCGTCGACCACCCTGTAGTGCATGAAGACCAAGGTAGCGACCTCGAGCCCCCTAACCAGCACCTCGAAGTCCTCGCCAGCGTTCCCCCCTCCGCTCCACCAGTCCTCCTTAAACGTCACCTCCTCACGCGGCACTCCCACCTCCTCAGTGAGGAACCTGTAGGCGTACTCGACGGTCTCGTCTATCCAGTAGACCTCGCAGCCTATGTTGAATGCGTGGTGCGCCATCATCTCGAAGTTGGTCATGTGCCTGCCGGTCTTCCCCACGTTGTCGACGTCCGTCAGCCTGATGCAGGGCTGGGATATCACCAGGGGGTTGGCTGGAGGGGGCACTATCCCCTCAGTGACCCACGGCTGGAAATCGTATATCGAGGCCCCCACTAGGTAGACGTCGTCCCTCCACCTGGCCACCACCGGGTACCTCTTGACCCTAGCGTGCCCTCGGGCCTCAAAGAATCGCAGGAACGACTCCCTCAGCTCCCTGATGGACGAGTACCTCCTGCCCGCCGGGCTGCCTATGAAGTTGTAGTCGTCGCACGGCTGATCACCGCAAGTCTCCCTGTCCTCGTCCAGCGTCCAGAATGGGCTCCCGCAGACGGAGCACGCCTTCCTAACGAAGCCCTCCTCCTTGAACAACTTCACCGCCAGCGGTGGCCTCTCGCTCATGGCTCCACCATGCCTGCGTATAATCCTTATAAATTTAATAGTTAGCTAGGCTTTAATTAAAGCTAGCTGGCGGAGGCGGCGTGCACCAATTCGTAGATCGCCCTTGCCTCGCGCTCAGCCTTGGCGAGCAGCAGCGGCATCGCCTCAGGCGTGAAGTAGGCAGCGCTGAGGGACAGGGCCAGGCCCTCTAGGTGCGCCTTAGCCACTAAGTGGCCTACGGTCTCAGCGGTTGGGTAAGCAGCGTTTAGGCACAGGTTGACGGCCTGCTGGACGCACCGCTTGAGCATCTCCTCGTACTCGCTCAGGTCTATCTCTAACTCCTCCCCGGGTATCACGATGCCGTCGGTGTAAGCCGCCTTGACCTTAAGGCTGACCTCTATCGGCTTCATCCCCAGCCTCCTGAGGAGCTCGGCTAGGTCGCTCGATATCACGTCTCCCTTCCTGGCCACGATGGTATCCCTGGTGACCCAGACGCTGCCCTCCCTTATTGAGACAGGGACGCCCAGCTTGTTAAACAGGCTGATTATCGGCCCAGGAGCGATGTTAGTGTTCCCCTCCCTCACGACTATGTCGCTCTGCGCTACGTCGCCAGCCCTGGCCTCTCTCATCACCTTGCTCTTGTCGAGGAGCATCTTGAGGGAGAACGGGTTCTTGTCGGTGAATATGGCCGCGTTCTGCCCCGTGAGGTAGTCCTTAAGGCGCTCTAGCCCCCTCTTCTCGCTCGACACCGCGTCTATGGCCTTGGTCATTAGGGTGTTCTTTATGACCTTGAGGACGTCGCCCTCCTCTCTCAGCTTAGCCCTCACCTCATGCAGGACTGGCGCGCTTATGCCAGTGATGCTGACTATCACGACGCCGTCGTACTTCCTGAGCAGCGACGCATACTCCCTGACGAGCTCCACCTTCCTGCGGGGTATTGGCCTCTGCCTCGCGTAAGTGGTGGCGCTCACCTGAACTTCACCTCCACGGCGGGACCCATCGTCAGCTTGACGTACATCCTCTCTATGTTCTGGGGGACTCTGAACTTAGTGCCTATCGCCGATATGACGGCCAGCGCGTTCTCAGCCAGCTCCTTGCTGTCCTGGCTCTCTAGCCCGATGCGGCACATTATCTGCGGCTGGTCGCGCAGCCTCACCCTCACTGACTCCTTGAATCTCCTAACCAAGCCCTCGATGTCCGCTGTGGGCGGCACTGGCTGAGGCATCTTGCCCCGTGGGCCAAGGTACCTGCCCAGGAGCCTGCCTATGGTGGGCATGAGGGGGGCCTCAGCTATGAAGAAGTCGTAAGACTTAGCCAGCTTGCGGGGCTCGCGCTTGCTCGCAGCTACCCGCTCAAGCTCCTCCCTGGTTATTACGGCGTCAGCGTCAGTCCTCTTGGCCCTGACGGCCATGTCGCCGTTGGCTATCACGCAGACCTTGGATGGCTTCTCCTTAGGGGGGTGAGGAAGACGCACGCTTATGTTTATTCTGTTCTCCGGCTTGCGGACGTCCACGTCTCTTAGCTTTATTATCAGCTCCACTGACTGAGTGAACCTCCTAGGCTTGGCTAGCCTCTTAGCCTCATCTATCGCCCTCACGAGCTCCTCTAGGGGGACGCTCAACTGGCCTCCCTCCACTCGTCCTCGTACTTGCTTAGCAGCTCATCGTAGACCCCCTCGTCAATCTCCCTCTGGACTGCCTTGGGGCTCTTCCCCTCAACGTTGACTCCCATGCTCAGGCATGTGCCGAGCACCTGCTTGACCGCCTTCTTGAGGGTCTTGGCCCCCAGCTGCCGCTTCTTGACGAGGGCTATCCTCACCACCTGCTCTAAGCTCAAGTTGCCGACGATCTCCCTCCCCGCCTGGCCCGACCCCTTCTGTATCTTGAGCTCCTTGATTATTAGCGCAGCCGTGGTCGGCGTGCCCACCTCGACGGTGAACTCCTTGGTCTCGATGTTGACGGTCACCTTGACCGGCACTCTCATGCCAGCGAAGTCCTTAGTGAGCTCGTTTATCTTGTTGACTATGGCCATGAGGTTTACTCCTAGGGGGCCTAGGGCTGGCCCTCTCCCCGGCCTATGGGGGGGCCAGCCGTCGCCTTGCCGCCCTCGACTAGGAACTGAAACGTCTTCACGTTGGCCTCTGACATGCTGTCACCTTGCCATCAGTGCTTTCAGCCAGCCGGTTATAAAGCTTTCCCGGCTCGGGGTCAGGCTAGGCATATGGCGTAAGCTGCCGCCACGTTCTCGTCCTTGAGGTTGAGGACTCGCGAGTACAGGCGGGCTAGCCCGCTCACCCGTGACTCGTCAACCAACCTGACCCTGGGGCAGCCAGCCTCGGTGAGTGCGGCTACCACGCTCGCGCACCCCGGCGAGGATCCCACCTTGGCCGCGAACTCCCGGTACCCTCCGTACTCGACCACGTCCCTAGCGATCTCTGTCAGCCTTGAGGGGTCGCGAGTGGAGAAGCCTAGCACTAGCACGCCGTCAGCGACTAGTACCACCCCCATCTCCTCCCCGGGGTCCACGCCGAGCACCACCTCGTTGAGAATGCTCTCCCCGAGCAGCGCTCTGCATACGTCGAGCAGCAGGGGCACGCCGGGCCTGACGCGCCTAACGTCCACCACCTCCAGCCCACTGCCCTCGGGAGGGGAGTCCGTGATTAGCGCGTCGGCTATGAGCCTGGCCCTCGGCTCGCGAGCGATCGCGAACCTAATGCCATGCCGCTTGAGCTCTCTGACGACCTCGTAGTACATGCGGGCGTCGCTGCACGCCACAACGATGGTGCGCTCAGCCGATAGTCGCCTAATGCTCCTCAACCTCCAGCCTCCTCGCGACCTCGCTCAAGTCGATTGAGTAGGCCTCGCCGAAGGCTCCGCTGGGCTCTACGCGCGCTAGCTCCAGGCTCTCGCTGGCCAGCCTCACCGCTACTGCGCGGTCGACGTACCGCGAGAATACCCTCCACAGCAGCGGCTTGCCGTCGCGGCTGAGGTACGTCGCGAGCACTGCTCTCAGGTTGTGGGTCGCTGCCAGCGACTTCATCACCGCTAGCTGCTCAGCCACCAGCGACACGCCAGCCACCCTGTGCCTGCTCACCGGAGAGGCGAAGTAGTTGGACACGAAGTCGTCGAACACTATAACTAGGGGGCGCTGCCTGTAGTAGTCGGCGCTGAGGATGACGGGTAGCGCGTTGACGAGCTGGTACTGCTCCTCAAAGCTCCTGAGGTGGACGGCGTAGAGGCGCTTCGACAGCCTTCTCACGGCGGCGCTCGACACGGGTGAGC